>SKEQ01000055.1_pt1 | contig 144751 bp, 139 predicted proteins | sample 4826751 | NCBI WGS metagenome assembly SKEQ01 (sample SAMN11008805, study PRJNA524170) | human gut metagenome | biome: Human fecal sample; material: Feces; isolation source: fecal sample from pouch patient p44 | host: Homo sapiens | place: Israel: Tel-Aviv | collected 2013-07-11
TTACTCCTTATTATACAACACAATAACAGAAAATAACATACATAAAAACACAAAATTTGACATAAAAAAAGCAGGTTTTATAAGGCCTGCAAGTACTTTTTCTATTATTCAACTGTCAAACTCCCGAGGCTCAGAAAATAGCTATTGCAAGAGCTATTTATAAGAATGCCCCTTTTATTATATTGGACGAACCGACTGCAGCTCTTGATCCCATTGCGGAAGCTGAAATATATGAAAAATTTAATGAAATAACAGGCGATAAAACTGCCATTTATATCAGTCATCGTCTGTCTTCCTGCAAATTTTGCGATAAAATAGTTGTATTTCATGAAGGATCTGTGATTCAGACTGGAACTCACCAGGAGCTTGCTGCCGATAAAAGTGGAAAATATTTCCAACTATGGACGGCGCAGGCGCAATATTATAGATAAACAGCTTTTCAATTTCCCTTAATCATGTTAAACTAAGGAAAAGTAATGCTACGGAGGTTTTTTCCATGGACGTACACAGTATCAGTACCAAATGCGCCCGCACTGAATTTGTGGGAACTGCTGTTCTGGATACCATCGGACTTGTAATTTCAGGAGTTGATGATACTCTTTTAAAGGAAATGAATATAGGGACACGCTATCATACCCTTGGACTTTTCAGTTCCCGTACAGGTGCAGCAGGTCAGATCACTGCTGTCGATGATGCGGTGAAAGCCACTGGCACAGAGGTTCTTTCCATTGAATTTCCACGGGATACCAAAGGCTGGGGTGGACACGGCAACTATATTGTGATTGGCGGAAATGATGTTTCAGATGTGCGCCACGCTATTTCGCTGGCGCTGGAACTAACTAATAAGTATGCAGGAGAATTATATATCAGCGAATCCGGTCATTTGGAGTTTGCTTTTTCAGCCAATGCAGGCGGTGCTCTTGCCATGGCCTTTCACGCAGTTCCAGGGGAAGCTTTCGGATTCATGGCAGGTTCTCCGGCAGCGATTGGACTTGTAATGGCAGACACTGCAATGAAGGCTTCTGCAGTTCATATTACACGCTATATGACACCGAGTATCGGTACAAGCCATTCCAATGAAGTTATCCTTGCCCTCTCCGGAGATGCCAGTGCTGTGAAAGAGGCTGTACTCCAGGCAAGACAGATCGGCCTGGAACTGCTGATCGGAATGGGAAGCTATCCGGAAATTCCGGGAGAACCGTATTTATAACAATCCCCCCTATATATTATTGCAGACAAATGCCCTGACAGGCAGAAGATTTTAATGATCTTAATCCTGTCAGGGCGTATTCTTTTTCCTTAATTCAGTCTGTAAACCTCCGCACTCTGAAGTCCAAATGCAAGTGCCTCTGAATGGCTGTTAAAATAAATATCCACATGTCCGTAAGGTGTTCCAAGATCCTCCACTGTATACACATTTCCATTGATCAGAAGCTGAGTTCCGAATGGCACACCAGCCATGGCAACGGTTCTTCCCGCTGTAGGAACAGTTCCGCTGGCTGTCAGGTTTCCTGCTGTTCCGCAGCACTGTGCACAGTTACAGTATGCAGTGAGAGTAAAGGTTCCAAGGTAGGTTCCCTGTGAAGATGAACTACTGCCCTCGGAAGAACTGTCGGAGCTTTCACTGCTGTCCGATGACTCGGTATAAGAATCATCATAGGCACTGCTGTCATCTGCGTCCTGATTGGAATCACTTTCAGACTCGCTGTAGTCATCGTAGGATTCCTCTGTGCCATAGTTTCCCCCGTCACTTGGTGACTGGGCGGCAGCCTCAGCTTCCTGGGCTACCTGCGCCTCCTGGGCTGCTTTCTCTGCCTCTGCAGCCTGCAAAAGGCTGTAAATACTGCTGTCTGCATTACTGATCTGTGTATTTAAAGCACTGATTTCATCCTGGCTGGCACTGATCTGATAAATATAGGACTGAATGTTCTCATTTGTGCTTGCAGTAAGTGCCTGTACCTCTTGCTGTTTGGCAGATTTCTCTGCCAGAAGTTCATTAATATTCTGAGCTTCCTCTTCTGCCTGCTCTTCCTGGGCCTTGATATCTGCCTGAAGAGCTTTATATTTAGCAAGCATGTCTCTGTCATACTGGGAAATCTGGGCTATATTCTCTGCACGGTTCAGAAACTGAGCCAGATCTTCTGAGGACAAAAGCAGCTCCAGCATGGAAGCACTTCCATTCTCATACATGTATACAATACGCTTCTTCATATCCTGATACTGCTTGTCCGCTGTGGCCTTGGCTTCCTCAAGCTGGGTATTCAGAGTTTTCAGCTGCTCTTCTTTCTCCGCTGCCTGAATTCCAAGCTCAGATACACTGTTGGTAAGGTCTGTATACTGAGCATTCAGCTCTTCCAGATAGCTTTCAAGCTCCTGCTTCTTGCTCTCCAGAGATGCCATGTTGGACTGCTGCTGTGCCAGTTCTGCCTGCGCAGCTTCTTTCTGTGCCTGTACATCAGCGATCTGTTCCTCCGTAGAAGAAGCAAATACTGCCCCGTGCATAGAAACAATCATGATTCCAGTTAACAACATTGAAAAAATCTTTTTAAATCTCATCTATGTAAACACCTCATTATTTTTTTCGTATGTCAAGTATAACATATTTCGTAATTTTTTCAACACTTTTATTTAACTTTTGTAACATTTACGTAATATTTCACAATTATCCAGAATCTGGAAAGATAATGAAATACATGGTTATAGAACAAATTCAGGCACAATATACCGTGAAATAGTTTGGGCAAATCACAGGAATGTTTTTGCAAAAAATATCCCGCATTTCATGAATCTCTCCATAAAATGCGGGATGTAAAAACCTCTCTCCTTCTTATACCGCAGCTTCTTCCTCTGCTGCAGCTTCCTGGTATTTCTCGAGAATGATCGTCTGGATCTTGTCACGAGTGGAAGAATTGATTGGATGCGCGATATCCCGATATTCTCCATCGGTTGCTTTGCGGCTTGGCATTGCGATGAAAAGACCTTTCTCTCCTTCGATCACCTTGATGTCATGTACTACAAATTCTTCATCAATGGTAATGGAGACTACAGCTTTCATCTTCCCCTCCTTTGCAACCTTTCTCACCCGTACGTCTGTAATGTTCATTTTTGCTGCCCCTTTCCTCTTAATCGCATTTACTGCGCTTTAAGTCTTATTATATTACAAGCTATATCTATCATTATTCTCCACAACGATCTCTACTTCTCCATCACCGCTGTAGTACGAATTTGCCCGGATGGTTCCCCGGCTTTCAACGATACAATTCTCGATATGTGTATTATCCCCCAGATATACATCATTCAAAATTACGGAATTTTTAATTACGCAATTATTTCCAACATAAACATCTTTAAACAGGACAGAATTCTCAACCACTCCGTTTACAATACATCCACTGGAAATCAGAGAATTCTTAACATCTGCGCCAGGATTGTATTTAGCCGGTGGAAGATCATCAATCTTGGTCTTAACTGCTGGCTCCTGTTTGAAGAAGTAGTTACGGATCTCCGGTTTCAGGAAATCCATGTTGGTCTTATAGTAAGATTCAACAGTGGAAATATTGCTCCAGTAGCTGTCGATCTTATATCCATAGATTCTCTTCAGATTCTTATAACGGATCAGAATATCTTTTACAAAGTCATTTCGACCTTCCTGTGCAGCCTTCTCAATCAGTTCGATCAGCTGTCTTCTTCGGATCACATAAATACCTGTAGAAATAGTATTATATGGGGAAACCATTGGCTTCTCCTCAAATTCCTCAATCCTGCAGTCCTCATTCATGCGAAGGACACCGAAACGCTCAACCTCGGAAGGATCCGGACATGTAGTGCATACAACGGTAATGTCAGCGCGTTTCGCAATGTGATATTCCAGAACCTTGTTATAGTCCATCTTGTACACGCAGTCACCGGATGCGATGACAACATATGGCTCATGACTGTTCTTCAGGAAATTGAGATTCTGATAAATAGCATCTGCAGTTCCCTGATACCAGAAACCGTTTTCTTTGGTGATAGTAGGAGTAAATACGAAAAGACCGCCCTGCTTTCTTCCGAAATCCCACCATTTGGAGGAGCTTAAATGCTCATTCAGGGAACGTGCATTGTACTGAGTCAGTACAGCTACTTTCTGAATGCGGGAGTTCGCCATATTACTCAGGGCAAAATCTATGCTTCTGTAGCTTCCGGCAATAGGCATTGCTGCAATTGCCCTTTTGTCTGATAATTCTCTCATGCGGTTATTGTTACCGCCGGCTAAAATAATTCCGATTGCTCTCATGCTTTGTCACCGTCCTTTGTTGCAATTACCTGTCCGCTTTCCAGAATGCCATCCGGATAATCTGCCTGGGTGGTCACACCGGAAATCGCCGTGTTCTTTCCAATCTTAACATTATCCGGAATCACGGAGCCTTCTCCTATGGTCGCAATGCCAAATGCATATACCGCAGGTTTCTTTATATTAGGTGCTTCCTCGCCGCAGCCAAGAACCACATCATTTCCTATGGTTACGTCCTCTGCCACAATTGCCTTTTCCATGTTTACATTCTCACCGATGGTTGTATTCCGCATGATAATGGAATCCCGGATCACACTGCCTTTTCCGATCACAACATTCGATCCGATTACAGAATTATGTACTTCGCCATAGATTTCAGAGCCTTCACCGATGAGACATCTGTCCAGAACGGCCTCTTCTGAAATATACTGCGGCTGGATGATATCCCCCTTGGTGTAAATCTTCCAGAATTCCTCATAAAGATTAAACTCAGGAATAATATCAATCAGTTCCATATTTGCTTCCCAGTAGGAACCAAGAGTTCCAACATCTTTCCAGTAGCCATTGTATTCATAGGCGAAAAGGCGCTGTCCTTTATCCTTGCAATATGGAAGAATATGTTTACCAAAGTCACAACTCTGCTGATCCTTCAGTGCGTAAAGCGCTTCCTTCAGAACCGGCCAGCTGAAAATATAAATTCCCATAGATGCCAGATTGCTGCTTGGATGCTCTGGTTTCTCCTCAAATTCAGTTACACGGAAAGTCTCATCCGTTACCATGATGCCGAAACGGCTGGCTTCCTCAATAGGTACAGGCATACAGGCAATGGTCACATCCGCCTTATTTGCCTTGTGGAAGTCGAGCATAACCTCGTAATCCATCTTATATATATGATCTCCTGAAAGGATAAGCACATAATCGGGATTGTACTGCTCCATATACGCCATATTCTGGAAAATGGCATTGGCTGTTCCTGTGTACCACTCGCTGTTTGTGCTCTTCTCATAAGGTGGAAGTACGGTTACACCGCCTTCAGTTCTGTCCAGATCCCACGGAACACCGATACCGATATGGGTATTCAGTCTCAGAGGCTGATACTGTGTCAGGACTCCAACTGTATCAATTCCGGAATTAATACAGTTACTTAACGGAAAATCAATGATACGGTACTTACCTCCAAAAGCTACTGCTGGTTTGGCCACTTTTTCTGTCAGTACCCCAAGTCTGCTGCCTTGGCCGCCGGCTAAGAGCATGGCAATCATTTCTTTTTTAATCATGCTATCACCTCTTGTTGTAGTTATGATTTATCATTATACCATACTTCCTATGTTTAATAAACATATTTTACAAATTATTTGTTGATATTTTATTTTTTTTATCGTTATTGTACATGTTTTTTCGACACAAATAAAACTTCGACCACTATTTTTTATTCATTTTGCACAGTAGTGTCACTGTCCTTTGGGGACTGTCTGAAAAAGGTATTCGGCATGATATGCAGCGCAAAGCGTATTACCGGTCATAGAGTGAACCATAATGGGAATCTTAGTTACTGTTCACTGGTAATGTTCCACGAGGTGTTTTTTGTGAACAAAGTTCACAAAAAACCCGAGAATTGCGGCGCGAAATCATGCTTTGCATGATTTCTGTGCATCGCGAAGCGCGTTACTGTGAATGAAGTAGACAGTAACGAATCTTATATTGGTTACCGACTATCCAAAGAAATACTTTGCAATTTTCACAGTTCGGGGTATAATAAATGAAAGTAATTGTAAAAATTCATAACGATTCAGAAGGCTTTCCCTTCAATAATATTGAATCGCTGTAAAAATGATTAGTATAAGGAGATTAACATGTATCAGATAGACTTCCATAAACCGCTTCATATCCATTTTATCGGTATTGGCGGAATCAGCATGAGCGGACTTGCTGAGATCCTTCTCGGCGAGGATTTCAAGGTTTCCGGCTCTGATTCCAAAGAAAGCCCGCTTACGGATTCCCTTACCAGGAAAGGTGCACGCATCTTTTACGGACAACGCGCTTCCAATATTACAGACGATGTAGAACTTGTAGTTTACACTGCAGCCATTCATCCGGATAACCCGGAATATGCCAGTGCAGTGGAAAAAGGCATTCCAATGCTGACCAGAGCCCAGCTTCTTGGTCAGATCATGCGCAACTACGATACCCCAATCGCAGTTTCCGGAACCCATGGCAAGACCACCACTACTTCCATGATCTCCCAGATTCTTCTGGAAGCAGATGCGGATCCGACCATCAGTGTTGGCGGCATTCTTCCTTCTATCGGGGGAAATATCCGAGTAGGTCAGTCCGAAACATTTGTCACAGAAGCCTGTGAGTATACCAACAGCTTTTTAAGCTTTTTCCCGAAGATCAGTGTGATCCTGAACATTGATGCTGACCATCTGGACTTTTTTAAGGATATTGACGACATCCGTCATTCCTTCCGCAAATTTGCCAAGCTGCTTCCCGCAGACGGAGCCCTGATCATCAATGCGGATACGCCGCATTATCAGGATATTATCAAAGACCTTTCATGTAAAATTATTACATATGGTCTGGAGCATGAAGCTCAGTATCAGGCCACAGATATCACTTATGACAAATATGGACATGCATCCTTTACCGTTCTGAAGGATGGCAGAAAGGCCGGCAGTTTCTATCTGAAAGTTCCGGGCAGCCACAATGTTTCCAATGCCCTGGCAGCAATTGCTCTGGCTCGGCTTCTTCAGATTCCGGATGATGTCATTGTCAAAGGACTTGGCAGTTTCACAGGAACAGATCGCCGTTTCCAGTATAAAGGCGAAGTAGCAGGCGTTACCATTGTTGATGATTATGCGCATCATCCAACAGAAATCCAGGCTACTTTAAACGCTGCACACAATTATCCACACAAGAAGCTGTGGTGCGTATTCCAGCCTCATACTTACACACGTACCAAGGCTCTTCTTCCGGAATTTGCACAGGCTCTTAAGCTTGCCGATCATGTGGTTCTGGCAGACATTTATGCAGCAAGAGAAACAGATAATCTTGGAATCTCTTCCAAGGATCTGCAGGCACGGATCCAGGAGCTTGGTACTCCATGCGAATATTTCCCAGCCTTTGATGAGATTGAGAATTTCCTGCTGAATAATTGTGAAGCCGGAGATCTGTTGATCACAATGGGTGCCGGAGATGTTGTTAAAATCGGAGAACAGTTACTTGGAAAATAATTGATTGCAATTTCAGCGGTTGTCATGTCCTTTTAAGACCTGGCATCCGCTGTTTTTGTTTTACCATTTTTATTGTCTCTGATCTGTTTTTCCTGGCAAAACGTGCATACCTTCTCATATCCACGGTCACAGACTGTTTTTGCCAAAAATAATTATCCACATTGAAAAAAGCTTGGAAATTCAAGCAATTTAATAGTTATCCACATTATCCACAGGCTTATGCACATTTTTGCACTGGCCTGCATGTGGATTCTTATGTGTATAAAGTGCTTAACATAATACTACGACATAACTCGACAAAAATCACAGTTTTTCTTTAATTTTCCGCATTTTTCGGGTTTCCCATAAACATTATGTGCAACTTGGTTTCCACATTATCCACATTATCCACATAGTAGTCCACACACATTTTGTAAAAATCCCGGCAAAAAATCTCCTATTCTCATTTAAAAAGGGGTGTGCTATAATGCAAACACAATGAACAGTGATGATTCATATTCCCAGATAAGGAGTGTTTCCATGATCAGGTTACATAGTACAGGGCTTAATGATGCCACCATTTTATCCAATATTTTTATCGACCGTTTTATGCCAAAGGCAAATGGAGAATTTGTAAAAGTCTATATTTATCTGCTCCGTATGCTTGGCCGCCCGGAGGAAGCTTTCGGGCTTTCCCAGATGGCAGATTCCCTGTTCTGTACAGAAGGAGATATCCTCCGTGCGCTGAAATACTGGGAGTCTGAGAAGCTGATTACCCTCTTATACGAAGAAGCTGAATTGACAGGAATTACCTTACAGGCACCGTGGAATGAAGCAAATATGCTGGCTACGGTGGCTCCTGCAGGTATCTGTAACGCCGGTTCGCTCAGCGATGTGCCTGATACTTATCACATATCTGCCCCTGAATCCCCAGCCGTCATTCCCAATGCTCCTACTGATAACCCATTGCAGACTGACCAGATTTCCTACCGCAGCGCAGATCTGCCTGTCACACCTTCCTCCAAACCACTTTCCGAGACGAAAGCGCTTACCCCGGATCGGGTGAAGGAGCTGAAACAGAATGAAGATATTATCCAGCTTCTTTACATTGCCGAGCAATACCTCGGCAAAACGCTCACCCCCACAGAGACACGCAAGATCCTGTTTTTCTACGACGAGCTGCACATGTCTGTAGATTTGATCGATTATCTGATCGAATACTGTGTAGGACGTGACCACCGCAGCATCCGTTATATCGAGACGGTTGCCATGGCCTGGAGGGAGGAAGGCATTACCACAGTTGAAATGGCAAAGGATTCCACCTCCCGCTACAGCAAAGAATATTTTTCAGTTCTGAAAGCGATGGGAATTACCAACCGCAATCCTTCAGACGCGGAAATTTCGCTGATCAATACCTGGACCAGGGACTATGGTTTTTCCATGGAATTGATTCAGGAAGCCTGCTCACGGACAGTTCTGCAGACTGGACAGCCAAGTTTTCCATATGCAGACAAAATTCTGCAGCGCTGGAAGGATAAGAATATCCGCACTTTAGGGGATGTCCGTCTTCAGGATGCCCAGCACCAGAAGCGCAAGCTGGAAAAAGCAGTGTCGAAGGCAGACAAGCCGAAATCCGCAGCCCCAAACCGCTTTAACAATTTCCATCAGCGTGACTACGATTTTGCTGAATATGAGAAGAAACTGCTTAACAAACCAAATTAAATCCTGGAAACAGATTTTTATTTAAAACACATACGAACATCTTATAACCTGGAAGGAGAATTTACATGCCCTTACAGAATTACCAATACGATACTATAATGCGGGAATACAACCGTCGCCAGGCCAGGAACCGCCGCATACAGGAAGAGCATCTTGCTGAAGCCTATGAGAAAATTCCCCGTCTGCGTGAAATCGACGAGGAAGTAGCTACTTTAAGTGCCAGGAAGGCCCGGGCCCTGATCAGCCGCCAGGAAGTCGGCATTGAAGATCTTCGCAATGATATTGCCCTGCTTTCCCAGGAACGCACTGCATTACTGCTTTCTTCCGGCTATCCTGCTGATTATCTGGAGATGAGCTACACCTGCCCTCTTTGCCAGGATACTGGCTATATCGGCAGCCAGAAATGCTCCTGTTTCAAGAAGGCAGAGATCGAACTTCTGTATACACAGTCAAATTTAAAAGAAATTCTTGAAAAAGAGAACTTTGACCACTTTTCTTTTGACTTTTATTCTGATACAATAACAAATGATTCAACGGGACTCACCGAACGTGAGACTGCACGTCGCGCGTATAAGATGGCGAAGGAATTTGTCGCTGACTTTGATAATTCTTTCCAGAACCTGTTTTTCTACGGCGACACAGGTGTGGGCAAGACCTTTCTTTCCCACTGCATCGCTCACGATCTTCTGGACAGTGCACACTGTGTACTTTATTTTTCTTCATTCGAGCTTTTTGATTTTCTTGCAGGCTCTGCTTTTTCCAGAGGCAGCGACGCTCCCGATGATGAACCGATTTTTGACTGTGACCTGCTGATCATTGATGACCTGGGTACAGAGCTTACCAACAGCTTTGTATCTTCACAGCTTTTCCTGTGCATCAATGAGCGGATCATGCGCAAGAAATCTACGATTATTTCCACAAACCTGAAGCTGGAAGATTTCTCAGCAACTTATTCTGAGAGAACCTTTTCCCGCATCGCCAGCAACTATCAGATGACCAAGCTTGTGGGAAAAGATATCCGCATTCAGAAAATTTTTTTAGGAGGAAAGTAAAGAATGGCACAAGAAGAATTGACTACACTTCCCGTTGGAAGACTGGGATTAGTTCCTTTGGAAAGCTGCAGGAGCCTTGGACAGAAAGTCGACGAATGGCTCGTTAAGTGGCGTAAGGAGCGTGAGCATTCAGAATCAGATTCTTTCGCCTTTGAAGGATACAAAAGAGATTCCTATACAATCAAAGTTCAGAACCCTCGTTTCGGTTCCGGAGAAGGTAAATGTGTGATCACCGAGTCCGTGCGAGGAGATGATGTTTATATTCTTGTAGATGTATGTAACTACAACATCTCATATCCAATTGGCAAATACACCAACCTGATGTCCCCAGATGATCATTATCAGGATCTGAAGCGTGTAATTGCAGCTATTGGAGGAAAGGCCCGCCGCGTGAATGTAATCATGCCATACCTTTATGAGGGTCGTCAGAGCAAGCGTATTGGAAGAGAGTCTCTTGACTGTGCTACTTCCCTTCATGAACTGATAAATATGGGAGTTGAAAATATTATCACTTTCGACGCACATGACCCACAGATTCAGAATGCCACCCCACTTCATGGATTTGAGACTGTTCAGCCTTCTTATCAATTTATCAAGGCTCTTCTTAACCATGAGCAGGGACTTCATATTGACAATGAGCATTTTATGATCATCAGCCCGGATGAGGGCAGCATGAGCCGTGCGATCTATCTTGCAAACATCCTGGGTGTTGATATGGGCATGTATTACAAACGCCTTGACTACTCCAAGAATGTAGGAGGAAGACATCCGATTGCAGCCTATGAGTTCCTTGGTCCAAATGTAGCAGGCAAGGATATGATCCTGATTGATGACATGATCTCTTCTGGTGACACTATCCTGAAGATTGCTTCTCTTCTTAAGGACAGGGGTGCCGGCAGAATTTACCTTTGCTCCACTTTCGGTCTGTTTACAGACAACCTTAAGAAATTCGATGAAGCACATGCTGCTGGCGTGTTTGACAAGCTTCTCACTACCAATATGGTATATCAGTCTGAGGAACTTCTTGCAAAACCATATTACATTTCCTGTGATATGAGCAAATACATTGCACTGATCATTGATACACTGAATCATGATATGTCTGTAAGCCATCTGCTGAATCCAGTTGACAGGATTAAACGCTGTGTAAACAAATATATGGCTCAGTATGAGAAATAAATAAAATAATTTGAGGCTGCCCCTTCCAGGTGTCAGCCTCTTGTTTTGTTATAATTTATTTGAACTGTTCAGTACTTTCACAGTTACAAGCTTCGTGATCACTTAACATTCACTGTAACAGTTTTCTAAAAAATGTCAGCCATATCCTTATTATTGGTAAAAAACAGCACCTGCCTGGGCTGTTTTTTCAGCCACCTGAAAACTACCATAAGCTTATCCTGATTCTTCCCATGGAAAATGTCATCCAAAATAACCGGAAAAACAGTTTCATTCGTGAACAACTCAGCAGCAGCCATCTGAATAGAAAAATACAGCATTTCAATATTTTCCTTTTCCAGATTTTCTGCCAAAACAGTTCCCTCTTCCAGACACAGTTCTAAACTCTGTCCCTCATCTCCATAGAACTCTATATATTTTCCATCTGTAAGTTCCCTGAAAATTTGGGATGCCCGAATCCGAATCTTTCTGCCTTTCTCAAGATAAATACTACGTGACAGCTCTTTAATGGTATCCATAGCCAGGTTCAAGGACTGTGTTTCCAGATCTTCAAAAGTAGGAAGTGACATTTCCAGCTCAAATTCCTGATATTCGCTCTGCAAATTCGTAAAAGCAGTCAGTTTCTCACCGTAAATTCCATCAATATCTTCTTTACTGGATTTCAGCTTTTCCTGCTGTGACTGCAAATACACTTTTTTCTTCTTTAGCTTTACAAACTCCATATGCAGCTTTCTTCGTGCAGTAAGTGTATAAACCATTGCCACAACAGCAGCAATGATGCATACATCCATTCCTATTTTAGACATCTCATCAGTTAACTGAAATCTTCCAACAATACCAATAATTCCCACAATAACGGCCAGAATACCTGCTATCACCATTCCCAGATTCTTTTTCTCTATAGTCTGCAGCTGTTCTTCAATCACAGTGGCTTCTTCTTTCCCTGCTGCCGAATAGATTTTTGCCTGCGCCTGAACCACCTGCCCCTTCTGGTCCCGAAGTCCATCCAGGTCATTCTGCAGACTTTCCAGTTTCTCGCTCAGTTTTTCCTGTTCTCTCTGAACTGCTTTCCTGCCACGTTCTTTCTGGGTGAGATATCCCTTGCGCCACATCTTCAGCATCTGCTCCGTTCTTCCAAGATCCACCAGACCATCTCCGCTTTTGCTGAGAACAGCCAGTTTATTCTGTAGTTCCTTTGCCATTTCCCTGGAAGAACTACCGCTAAGTGATTCTACCATAACAGTATTGTCGAACAGGTTCTCACTAAATCCCCCAAGGATCCTCTCGAGGGCTCCATTTTCCCCATTTAAAATTTCTCTGGTATCTTCACAGAACAGCTCACAATTATGGATTCCTGCCCCTGTTTCCCGCGTCAGGCGGTAATCTTTTCCATTGTGCTGAAACCATATAGTTCCACCATATTTTTCCCGGGAAGCTTCAGTTCCTGCTTTTTCATAAATTCCATTCTTTTCCTGCATTTCCTCAGGCACTCCAAAGAACATGCTCTTCACAAAGATAAACACAATGTTCATTTCTGTTTCTTTTAGTCCATAGAGCACATTTACTCCAGAGGTCAGTTCTATGTCTTTTTCCCGAAGCCCACCAAAATTATTTATTAATATGCGTTTAAAAATCATATAACCTTATTCCCTCGCACATACATCTCAATTTTACACTGCAATACATATTTTCTGTTACTATCTGCTTTGTGTCAGCTGGAATGTCTTGTCTCCAACAGTGCCTGCAAACCATAGTACAAGGCCTTATCTTCCACTGTATTTCTGTTTTTTTCCATAAAAAAGCAGATATAATCCCCTATCAAAGTTCCGGCATATTTTTTTTGCAGTTCTTCCAGATCATAAGCAGGTCTGGTCTCATCCAGTACTTCTGTAATATTTCCAAAGGATTTCAGTTTTTCCGGAATCAAAAAAAGCTCTGGTTTTCTTTTCCCTTGAAGAATTACACGATATATATTCAGTCCGCCTTTTTTAAATATCTCATCCTTCAAAGCTTCTTCAATAGATAGCTGGGTGCTTTCTTCATTTACATTGAGAAGAAGCTGACTATAGGTTCGAATAGAAAACGGCACAAATCTGGTTTTCACTTTTCCATTTTCAATCCTTCCCTCAATGTAGCCATGTGCTCCCAGATCATTGCTTTCAATTGGCTCAAGAGCTCCGCTGTAAGCAGCCACATCTCTTATTACGTTCTGGGGAGTATGGAAATGACCCAATGCAATATAATCAAAACCTGCTCCTGCAAGCGCAGCTGTATTTAATGGGCAATGGCTTTCATCACCGCCATGAGCTATAAGAATATGCACTCCATCATTTTTCACAGGGCGTACGCCATCATACAAGGGCTGTCTGATCTGTGAATGTTCATAGCTCATTCCATAAACATATACCCCGAATTGCGTATCTTTCACACAGGTTACCTTCTCTTCCGGAAAAAAAGTCACATTCGGTGCCCAGGTGAAAGTTCTGTAAAAAGAATTTTCTTTCAGATAATCCCTTTCTCCTGCCATTAAATATACCCTTGTTTCCGGTATTCCGGAAAATAAATCGTTTACTTCTTTCAATTCATATGGAAGTGGCTGACGATGGAACAAATCTCCGGCTATAAATAACAAATCCACCGGATTTTCGCGGATACCCGCAATAACCCGGCGGAATGTTTCCCAGATTTCATTCTCCCGCTTGTCACTCCATGGGCAGCCTCTGTCGGGCACTGCACCAAGATGTACATCTGCAAGATGAATAAATCTCATTCTTTTACCTCGTTTTATAAATCGCAGTTGTTAACTGTTCTCGGGAATGGAATTACGTCACGGATATTGCCCATTCCTGTGAGATACATTACACAGCGCTCAAATCCAAGACCAAATCCTGAATGACGTGTAGAACCATATTTACGCAAATCAAGATAGAAGTCATAGTCTTCTTCCTTCAGCCCAAGCTCTTCCATACGAGCTTTCAACTTACCATAGTCATCCTCTCTCTGGCTTCCACCGATAATCTCACCAATTCCAGGAACCAGGCAGTCCATAGCTGCAACAGTCTTGCCATCCTCGTTTGCTTTCATATAGAATGCTTTAATTTCCTTTGGATAGTCTGTAACAAAAATAGGTTTCTTAAAAATCTGTTCTGTCAAATAACGCTCATGTTCTGTCTGCAGATCACATCCCCAGGATACTTTATAATCAAACTTGTCATTATTCTTCTCGAGAAGCTCAATTGCTTCTGTATAAGTAACACGACCGAACTCAGAGCTTGCCACATGGTTCAATCTGTCAAGAAGTCCTTTGTCCACAAAAGAATTGAAGAAGTTCATTTCCTCCGGAGCATTCTCAAGAACATATCCAATCACATATTTCAGCATCGCTTCTGCAAGATTCATGTTGTCTTCAAGATCAGCAAATGCACACTCAGGCTCGATCATCCAGAACTCAGCTGCATGACGTGTGGTGTTGGAGTTCTCGGCACGGAAAGTTGGTCCAAATGTATATACATTACGGAATGCCTGTGCAAATGTCTCACAGTTCAACTGACCGCTTACAGTCAGGTTTGTCTCTTTCCCAAAGAAATCCTGAGAGTAATCAATATTTCCCTTATCATCTGTAGGAATATTATTCAGATCCATGGTTGTAACCTGGAACATCTCACCTGCACCCTCGCAGTCACTTCCTGTGATCAGCGGAGTGTGTACATAAACAAAACCTCTCTCCTGAAAGAATTTGTGTATTGCATATGCACAGAGGGAACGTACACGGAAAACAGCCTGGAAAGTATTTGTTCTGGAACGAAGATGTGTGATCGTTCTTAAATACTCAAGACTGTGGCGTTTCTTCTGAAGCGGATAATCTGGTGCAGATGTTCCCTCTACAGAAATCTCTGCAGCCTGGATCTCAAATGGCTGTTTCGCCTGTGGAGTCGCTACCAGAGTTCCCTTTACAATAATCGCTGCGCCTACATTCAGTTTGGAAATCTCAGCAAAATTGTCCATTGTATCATGGTAAACGATCTGAAGGGTCTCAAAATATGTTCCATCATGGAGAACAACAAATCCAAAGGTCTTGGAATCACGAACGCTTCGTACCCAGCCGCCTACGGTGATCTCCTGATCCAGGTATTTATCCCGTTCTCTGTAAATCTCTTTTACTGTTGTAAGTTTCATAATTAGTTCCTCTTTCTCCTCATTTTTCCAAACACTCATTTCTCTATAGTATAGACTATTCCTCTTATTCGCGCAAGGATATTTTTCCAGGGAATAAAAGAAGATCCTGTCTGTTAAGCTTCGACACTTTTGGACAAAGATCTTCTCTTCTGTAAGTATTTTCCTATTGCAAAGTTGCCTCATTCTCAGTATTTCTCTGAACGTTTAATGCAATATAAGATAATCCAGACAATACTTAAAAATTCGTTTGTAAGTCTTGGTGGTGTAATGAAGTCCATCATCGTCTGGCAGGTCAACTCCAGTTCCACTAATATTGGTACCATATCCATTCTCCATCAGATAAGAATACGTATCAATATATTCGAAAGTGCTGCCAAGAGCACTACCCACAACAGAATTGAATTTGCGGATTACTTCTTCTTTTCGGATTGCATTCTTACCAAGATATTCGATTGTCTTACTGTTTACCGGATTCACCGACATAAAGAACAGCTTGCAGTTCTTTTTCTGTAAGCTCTCAGCAATCTCCTGATAATAAGAAATATAATCATACATATTTCCAGGATCGTTTACTCCCAGATTAAAAATAACCGCAGTCGGTTTCAGAACGGAATAATTCTCTTCTGCAATAGAAAGAATCGTATTCATTCCCTGAGACTTCAGCCATTCAAGACCTTTACCCTCTTCGTATACAAAATCAATATCACGCAGCAGATTCGACTCATAATACCCTGAATTTAAATTTTGCAGCGTTCTCTGCATACGATTGGTACGGGAGTCTCCTACAAAAATAATGTGATTGTACCCCCGGCTGCTGCCATTTCCAATCTTCCAGCTGCTTGCGGATTGCAGAAGCTCTGAAAGAGTCAGGTCTTCCTCAGCGGAACGGTTAAACACAACTGCATACAGCTTTATGTTGCTGTTTACTGTAATAGTATCACCAGCTTCATAACGCGGTGCTGTGCTTTTTCCTAACTGGATATCCCATCCCATAAAGGTGTATCCGGATGCATTTCTTACAGACGGCAATGTATAAGAACTTCCAGATGCTACATTCTCTGTCTTGTAAACGGTTCCATCATTCTTGCACAAAGCCACCGTAAATGTTGTATCAGACTCGTAAACAGCATATAATTTTATATTTTTTTTGATTCGAATCTTCTGTCCCTCTGTATACGCCGCTTGGGAAGCATTCTTTTTAGTACTCCATCCAACTGCCTTATAGCCGCTTTTTTGTGGAAGCTCTGGCAAGGTAAGATATCCGTTTTTTGTAACAGCTTTGTTTAGTTTCTTAAATACTGTACTGGTGCTTCCGGTATTATCATAGAAATAAACTTTATATATACCAACTTTTTTACGCACCGCGTACAGATTTATATTCTTTTTCAGACGTATTTTTTTCCCCGCGGCATATACCGCTTTGGTATCGTTTTTCTGAGTGGACCAGCCAAGATTTTTGTATCCGGTAATTGCAGGAACTGCCGGAAGCTTAATTTTTTTCCCGGCACTTACCTTTATACGCAGCTTGGAATAAGATGTTTTTCCACTTTGATTCCAGAATCTGACAACTACGTTCTTAGTGGCCGCCTGTACAGACTGAACACCACTAATCCCAATTTTTCCATCATTTCTAAATGAAACTCCGAACAAAATCAACATTGTGGCCAACAGAACCCGGAAAATCCTATTTTTTCTTTTTGTTTTATTTTTCATAGGCACTCCTCTGCTTTTTAATGTCTCTCCTGCTTTCATCATCTGCACAGAAAATAAATAGTTCTTATTTCATCTTCTGTACTGTCTTCAGTATAATCAAACGGACACATTCTTTCAACCCCAAAAGATTGTCTTTATGATTTGGTTACAAATTTTCAATAAAACGCATAAATGCAGCTCTGCCCTCTCCTGTACATTTGTAAACACCAGCATCTTCCAGCACGTGAACAAACACATTTCCAACTTCTTTATGAAGAACCTCTTCAATATTGTCTTTATCAAGATGATCGTACTTCGGAAGGAATTCTTTTACCCACTGCGCATGTTTTTCAATCTTCTCATTAGAAGCAACATCCTTGCCATCCAGAATATATTCTTCCAAAAGCTCCAGTTCTTCTTTTAGTCGCGCAGGGAGAACTGCCAAGCCCATAACCTCGATCAGACCGATATTCTCCTTCTTAATATGATGGTACTGTGCATGCGGATGATATACGCCAAGAGGATTTTCTTCTGTGGTAATATTGTTTCGTAGAGTCAGATCCAACTCATACATATCACCTTTTTTACGTGCGATCGGAGTGATCGTATTATGAGGTTCGCCATCCGTTTCTGCAAAAATGAATGCAGCCTCATCTGTATAGCCTCTCCAAACCTCCAGCACATGAGTTGCCAGATCAATCAGGCGCTTCTCATCTTTATGACGGATACGAAGTACAGACAGCGGCCATTTTACAATACCAGCCTCCACATCCTCATAGCCCGGAATAGTTACATATTTCTCAATTTCAGCCTTTGCCATAGCAAACGTATAATGGCCGCCCTGGAAATGATCGTGACTGAGAATAGAACCTCCCACAATCGGTAAGTCTGCATTTGACCCCAGAAAATAATGTGGAAACAGCTTCACGAAATCAAACAGCTTGATAAATGTGTTTCTCTCGATTTTCATAGGTGTGTGCTGGAAATTAAATACAATACAATGCTCATTATAATAAACATAAGGAGAGTACTGCATTCCCCACGGACTGTCATTGATTGTGATCGGAATGATTCTGTGATTCTCTCTTGCAGGATGATTTGCGCGGCCTGCATATCCCTCATTTTCCGGACAAAGCAGACATTTGGGATAGCTGCTTGATTTGATAAGCTTTGCCGCAGCAATAGCTTTCGGATCTTTCTCTGGCTTAGAAAGGTTGATTGTAATATCAATTGCTCCATAAGGAGAATCCACAGTCCATTTCTGGTCTTTCTTTACACGATAACGACGAATATAATCACTGTCCTGGCTTAATTTATAGAAATAATCTGTTGCTTCTTCCGGAGATTTCTCATATTTTTCCCAGAAAGACTTCTGTACCTGAGCCGGGCGGGGCATAAGACAGTTCATTAATCTTGTATCAAACAGATCTCTGTAAACCACACTGTCCTGAATCAGACCACGTTCTACAGCTTCGTCTAACAGTTCTTTCAGAACTTCTTCCAGATTAATATCAGAATATTCCTCTGCCGGTTCTGTGTATTCATCTTCTTTAAAAACATCAAGAAGAAGATTTGTTGTATAGTTTTTCTCACAGGCCGGAGTCAGCCCTGTCTCAATTCCATACTGTACCAGTTTTTTAATACTTTCGCTTAGCATTTTTCTGTCCTTTCCTGTTGCTTTATTTTTAACAGTCTGTCCTCCACCACAGACAGACTGTTAACCACCACTTTGCTGCATCTTTCACATCCAGCATTTTTTGCATACATGTTCAATATCGGACTGTACCAGCTTTCCCAACAGCCACTTTAAAGCTTCAGTTTCTCAACATAACTTATAAAAATATTGCCGGCCTTTTCAAACAGCTCCGTACTGTCATTCATACCGTAAGGATAAGTTTCCCCTTTCTGCGGATCGTACAGATATGTGTTATATTCATCATATCCAATGATCACAACACTGGTATTATCTCCGGTCTTGGCAATTACCGGACGCTGGGCGCTGACCTCATATAAGACACTGTCTAATGTACAACCAGACAAATCAATGATAGTACCCTCATCCCCAAGAGCCTCCTGCAGTGCTGTAACATCCAGGGATGCACTCTTCATTGCTTCCGGCACATCCTCCAGATTAAGAGTCAGCTTTGTCTTCTTATTTCCACGCTCCCATACATACTGCTGAGCACGATTCAGCACAACACCAGTCTGATCATCTGCTCTTTGAAGCGCAAGTGCAGGATCTGTGAATGTACTGTCCAATCCTCCTTTTGCATAAACATAGTAAATATCTTCCTCAGGAATCTGCGTATCCAGAATAATACGGTCATCACCTATATTTTTCATTTTTGCATAAACAACTAACGGTTCCTGAATTTCAGGCGTTTCAGTGAGAGCCAGTCGTATCTGAGTTCCGGTTCTGGAATTTGTCACAAGTTCCACGGATACAGTATTGGTCGAGGCTTTGGAATTATTCAGAATATTATCCTTGCTTACTGCTTTGTATCCTTTTTTTGTCTTCTTGGACAACTGAAATTCCATCATAGTGTTTCCCATGGTAATATCAGTTACATACAATCCATCCTGATGATATTCTTTTTTCAAAGTTCCATCAAATCCTTCAATACGGACCGTATGAATCCCCGTAGTCTCATGACCATTATCGTCTGCGATCACATCTCCATCAACTACGATTCCATAAACAAGATCTTCATTCATAAATCCATTCAGCACTAAAGACTGTCCTGAAGATGGTGCAAGACTCCTGGTTTCTAATGTTTCAAAATCTATTTCTTTTATATTTCCGGCGCTTTCACCTTCCTGAATGATCCATGCAGCATGTGCACCTGTATCCGAAACAGCAAAGTCATCTATTTTAATTCCTTCCTCAAGAACCTCACTGGTACCATCTGAAATGTTTATCTTATAAAGCTTATTTGCAAATAAAAGATAAAGAGCATTTTCTGTACTGACATAGGATAATGTTCCAAGATCCTCTTTCAGGAATTCGTAGGATTCTGTAGACGGAATAAATACTTTTTCTTCCACCACATTCTGATCATTGCTGTAATGATATACACAAACACCACAGTATCCTTCCCGAACGCCTCTGTTCATATATCCATAAAGAACAAAGTCCACATCTCCGTTATCTTCCACACGGATGATCTTTATATTATGCTGGTATCTGGAATCCCTGAAATCTCCATCCGTTTCTTTGCGGAAACTGAAAATTCTGGAAAATTTTCCATCATCAGGAGAATAAGACCATAAATCCCCTTCCTGAACGAAAGCAAGAACTCCTGCGTTTTCATTCATCATATATTCCACATTTTTGTCTCTGACTCCAAGTAAAAGCCCCTTGTCGGAAATGCTGATGGAGCTTTCCTCAAATACCTGTGATGCACTTCGTTTAAAATCCAGAAGCATGATTCTGGTTTCAGTATAACGCATCCGGTAAAATTCTGTCACATCATAGATTTCCTGGTTTCCATCTTCATCCAGTGCCGCAATCTGATATTCAACAGAAAGACTGGCTGTGGTTTCATTAATATCCTTCACTACAGGAATTCCCTTTCTGTAAATCTGAGGGTTCAGATTGCCCCAGCTGATCTGGGCAAATGTAGAATTGATATTAATGTCTGTATAGTTGGTAGATGTACTGGATGTGTCTGATTCCAGGTAAGCAGTCAGATCCTCGGCGGACGCTTTATCCAGACATTTTTCATAAAAGCTCGCAACAAACTTCACGTACTGAGCAGCATTCACATTGGATCTGGAAACTACTCTTGTATAGTAATAAGCTGTTCCCTTATTTGTCTCAAGAGATAATTGCAAAGAATACTCCTGGTTCATCAGAAGATCACTGCTCAGCTTAATCGTTGTTGTCAGATAGCTGTCCTGTTTATCCAGACTTTTAATCTTACGATTTTCCAGTACCTTACTGCCATCAGAGGTACGTATCTCATAGGAAAGGCTTTTCACCTTTGTATCATAGGCATTTATAACAAAGGACAGTTCCTTGGATGTATCAATAGGCGTCACACTGTCCCTGGTAAAATCAGACTGCATAGGCTGTGCATAACCATACATCCTGTTTGCATAATTTCCATCAAAATCAACCATTACCTCCGGAAAAACCGGATCATTCATATCAGAGCGGTCATCCGTAGTCTCACTATTCAGCAGGAACGAACTTCCTGCCACGCCGAGAACAAAAACAAACAGGAGAATCACTGCTCTGCGTAAAAATTTAATCATTCTTTCTCCTCTTAACTCTCTGATTGTACCTCCCCTTCACGGTACAGAAGTCTTTCCAGTGTAGGATTTATATGCAGTTCCTTCATAAGCTGCACTGTACTCTTCATATCTTTTGGTTTGCCTGTCTTTACAGCACGGATCAGCAAATTCTTGGGTGTATGCTCCATATCAATAAATTCCAGGATCTGAGTTTCGTATCCCATACTTTCCAGCAGATTGGCTCGAATTCCATCTGTCATCAAAGCAGCCATTCTCTCCTTAAGAATGCCATATTTCAGTACAGGCTCCAACACTTCATTTTTTATCTGTCTATTTACCTCATGCTGACAGCAGGGTACAGACAAAATAACTTTCGCTCCCCATTCCACAGCCTTCGCAAGAGCATAATCTGTAGCTGTGTCACGGGCATGCAAGGTTACTACCATATCAACAGAAGAAACACCTTCATAATCAGCAATATCTCCCTGATAAAAATGCAGTTTTTCATATCCATACTTTACTGCAAGATGATTACATTTTTCTATTACATCTGTTTTCAGATCCAGTCCAATAATATTTACATCATAACCTTTCAGTTCTCTCAGATAGTAATACATGGCAAATGTAAGATAGGACTTTCCGCATCCAAAATCAAGAATGGTCACTTCCCGCTGTTGATCCAGTCTTGGAAGAATGTCCTGAATAAATTCCAGAAATCGATTGATCTGTCGGAACTTATCGTATTTTTGGGTAATAATCCTGCCTTCCTTATTCATAACACCAAGATCAACAAGAAAGGGGACTGGAATATTTTCCTTAAGTATGTACTGCTTTACACGATTGTGGGCCAATATCTGCGTGCCCTTGCTGAAGGTCTTGTCCTTTCCGAAAGCCAGACCTTTTCCATTTTCGGGATGACGTCTGGTCTTTATGGTCATCTTTCCTTTTTTGCTTACCAGAATAGTTCCATCCAGCGCCATCCCACTTGCCTGAAGCTGAGAAAAATCATGCTGCAGCCCCGCTTTTAAATATGAGATCAGTTCCTCTCTGGAATAATTTTTATGGAGCACCTTCGTCCCTACAGTTTCAGAAGCCTGATAAACCACCTTCCCCCGGATTTCTACCGGACGTATTTTTACTTTGGATGGTCCGTCCCCTCTGCTGCCGCTTAGGATAGCTTGACACAGCTGTTCATTTATCTGTTCCTCTAAATATTCATCTATTGTTTTCATTTTTATTATAATTATTTTCTTTTATATTCTGTAATCGTTACTGTTCACTCCGCTCACAGCAACCTCTAATTGTCATTTTGATGCGTCTTATCTGTAAAAATCTCCCCTGCATCTTCTTCGTCGGCATCTTCTTCGTGATATTTCATGAAAAAGAAGCACTTCTACCAGATCACCAAGAAGTCCATCAGACATTGCTTCCATATCAGCCTCTGATTTTACTTCATCCGCGATCTTCCTTCCAAGGTGATACAACATAAACCTGTCAGGATATTCATCGTAAAGCCGGCTGCCTTCATAATCCTGAAGATCACATTCTTCTTCCACTTTTTCCTGTATCTTTCTGGCAGTGTCCGGATAGTAGGATTTCATCAGAAAAAATTCCTCTTCTTGTTCCTTTTCTCCCCGGTAGATCAAGGGATTTGCATAGCTTGTGTAAAATGGATAAAAATCTTTATATATCATATCAGCAATTTCGATTCCTTTTCCATTTCACTCTCATTATATGCAAGCTTCCGTTTTTCGGTCAATTGCACCATTTTTCAAATACGCGCCAAAGCGTGTTTGAAAAAGGCTTTCTGCAAGATGTACGTCACAATTTGTGGAAGATTTTGCCCGGATGATGGCGCCGTAGCGGGCTACGGCAACTGAATTCGGGAAAAATATACCGCAAAGTGGGGCGTGCAGATTGCGGGAATGATTTTTCAAATACGCGCCAGCATATTTAAAGTAAGCCTCACACTATGGTCAACAGCTGCTTTCTCAAATTCGCTGTAATCCATCTGCGCACTTCCATCAGCCTTATCAGAAATAGCACGGACAACCAGAAACGGAATTTCATTTAAGTATGCTGCCTGTCCAATGGCTGCACCTTCCATTTCAGTCGCATATGCTGAAAACTCTGATACAATTCGATTCTTAACATCCTGATCGCAGACAAACTGGTCTCCAGAAGCAATTCTTCCTTCAAATACCTGAATATCCGGATTTACTTCCTTACATACTTCTGCAGCAAGTCTGCGGAGATTATCATCTGCATTAAAGAAAAATACAGGCATTTGCGGAATCTGTCCCTTGCGGTATCCAAATCCGGTAGCATCCATATCATGCTGTACAACATCTGTGGAAAGAACAATATCACCAATATTAATATTTTTATTTAAGCTTCCTGCAATTCCTGTATTAATGATCGCATCTACTGAAAATACATCTGCCAGAATCTGAGCACAGATACCAGCATTTACCTTGCCAATTCCGGAACGCACTACAACAACCTTTTTTCCAGCAAGTATTCCCTCATAAAAATCCATGGAAGCTTTTTTTATAATTCGTACATCTTCCATTTTTTCTTTTAAAATCGCAACTTCAACTTCCATTGCGCCAATAATACCAATTGTTTTCATTTAGCATTCTCCTCTGTTTTTGAAAGTTAACTGCTTCTTCATCTGACATTATACCAAAACTTCTTGCTATATCCAACTTAAATTTGGCATGGAAACTTATAATATCTTCTGCTATAATGAGAGAAGGTGCAAAGCTATTGCTGTTCATAACCTGACCAGCGTTCCTGATCTCCTGATTTTACATAACGATTGGAGGAAAAAACAATGGAATATAAAACAAAAGGTGTTTGTTCTATGGCAATTCAATATGATATTGATGATGAACAGAAAGTTCACAATGTGAAATTTATTGGTGGATGTTCTGGAAATACACAGGGAGTTGCCAAACTTGTAGAAGGTATGCCGGCGAAAGAAGTAATTGCACGCCTGGAGGGAATCCAGTGTGGACGCAGACCTACTTCATGCCCTGACCAGCTTGCCACTGCTTTAAAAGAAGCGATTTCATAATTACTTCCCCGGGATTTTTGTCCCGGGGATTTCTTTTCAGACTGTAACACTTACCCATCAGTTCTGTCCCATTTATCACATAAAGATTGGACATCCCTTGAAAACTTCTCCAGATCTTTGTTTGCACAGCCCTCGTTTTTGCGTATGACGGAAAGCAGTCTGTATCCAAGCGCAAGCAGCTTTTCGTATACCTTTGCAGCCTTAGATGCTTTTTGTAACGCAGCAGGCTTCTGTATCTTAACGCCCTCTGCCTCGTACAGAAATTCGCCTTCAGCCAGATCAAATTCTGTTCCACTGAATGGCGCATATGCATCATAGTTCATCTCATCACGCAGTCTTGCAGCAAACAGTTCTGTCACAGTATCCTCGCCATGAGTAACAAACACTTTCTGAGGCTTTACTTCAAATGCTTTTATCCAGTCAACCAGACCATTTACATCTGCATGGCCACTGATTCCCGGCATACGGCAGATTTTTGCTGCAACGTGCACCGGTTCACCAAAGAGTTTTATTTCCTGAGTTCCTTCCAAAAGGGCGCGTCCCGGAGTTCCAACAGCCTGATAGCCCACAAAAAGAATGGTGCTGTCCTCCCGCCACAGATTATGTTTCAGGTGATGTTTAATTCTTCCTGCATCACACATTCCACTGGCAGAAATAATCACCTTACAGTCATCATCGAAATTGATTGCTTTTGAGTCTTCACTTGTTACGGATATCTTCAAACCAGGAAAGCTAAGAGGATTGATTCCTTTTCGAATAAGTTCCAGAGCCTCGTCATCAAAACAATCATATTTATGAATACCGAAAATATTTGTTGCTTCATTTGCAAGAGGGCTATCTACAAACACTTTAAAATTATCATGCCCGTGAATAAGGCCTTCTGCTTTTATCTGTCTGATAAAATACAGCATCTCCTGCGTTCTTCCCACTGCAAAAGAGGGAATTACCACATTACCGCCCCGGTCAAAGGTCTCCTGAATAACATCTGCCAGAAGGCGCACATAATCTGGTCTCTCTCCGTGGCTCCGGTCTCCGTATGTAGATTCCATTACCACGTAGTCTGCTTTTCTAAAATAGGCAGGGTCTTTTATAAGCGGCTGATTTTTGTTTCCTATATCTCCCGAAAATACAATTGTTTTTTCAACTCCAGCTTCACAGATATTCACCTCAATACTGCTTGATCCAAGAAGGTGACCTGCATCAATAAACTTTACTCTCAGCCCCTCGCCAAGAATTATTCCAGTCTCATATGGACAGCCTACAAAATTACGAATAACCCCTAATGCATCCTCCATGGTATAAGCTGGAACAAATTCAGGCTTCCCCTGACGTTTTGCCTTGCGGTTACGCCATTCTGCCTCAAACATCTGGATATGGGCACTGTCACGGAGCATAATATCGCAAAGATTACAGGTTGCCTCTGTGGCATATACAGGTCCTTTAAAGCCTTTTGCGTAAATAGCAGGAAGATTTCCGGAATGGTCCATGTGTGCATGTGTTAAAAGCACAAAATCTAATTCTCCCGGAGGCACAGGAATATCTTTATTTTCATAATAATCAGGTCCCTGTTCCATTCCACAGTCTACAAGAAACTTTTTTCCTGCTGCTTCCAGGTAATAGCAGCTCCCGGTAACTTCATGTGTTGCTCCAATAAAAGTGATCTTCATACAGATTCCCCCTTTTACCCGAACTCTTACTTATATTACATATATTTTTCTGTTTTTATGGCATAACATCTTCACTATTTATAATATGCTGAACAGAGCTGACAAATTTCGCTGAATCAGCCTGGCTTGCCATACTTCCGGCAAGAATACCGATTGCAGCAAGAACTGCAATCCCTACTGCCTTTCCATATTTGTACCAGGGTTTATTTTCTTCTTTTTCAAACTGACGTAGCTTATCAGAAAATCCTGCAATAAAATCAATTTCCTCAGCTGAACTTTCTGTTGATTGAGCATCTTTTAAATTTTCCTCTTTGGACGCCTCGTTCCGGAATCCTGGAAACTTCACTATTTCAGCAGTCTTTGTATCATTATTCATAGCTTTTGCAGAATTGGCCTCATTTATTTTATCTTCATCCAGTTTGCCTTCTGCTTTCATTTTCTTTAAAAACTGCTGATACGCCTCATCCAGTTCCTCATCCGAAATCTCAAAATCATTTGCAGCATTTCCAAGAAGACTTTCTTCTATCATTTTTGCTTCTTTGATCATTTCAGCTTCTAACAGACTATCGGTTTTCTCTCCTATCTTTTTTTTGTTCATTTTTTTCTCCCAGATTTTTTTCTTTTCTTGACAATTCCCTTTTAGGGGTTCATATTTATTAAATAGGTCGCTATTCACAAAGTGAACTGTAACTATTAAACACTTATTCAGGAGGATCCTATGAAGCATATTATCCTTACCGGCGGTGGTACTGCCGGACATGTTACCCCGAATATTGCTCTGATTCCCGCTTTACAGGAAAAAAGTTATAAAATTTCTTACATCGGCTCCTACAATGGTATTGAAAAACAGCTTATTGAGGAGCTTGGTATTCCTTACTATGGAATTGCTTCCGGTAAATTAAGACGATATTTTGATTTGAAAAACTTTTCAGATCCATTTCGCGTTATAAAAGGCTATTTTCAGGCTAAAAGTCTTATGAAAAAATTAAAGCCTGATGTAGTATTTTCCAAAGGTGGCTTCGTAACAGTACCAGTGGTAATTGCCGCAGGCAAACGACACATTCCGGCAATCATTCATGAATCTGATATGACTCCGGGACTTGCTAATAAGCTTTGCCTTTCTTCCGCAACAAAAGTCTGCTGTAACTTTCCAGAAACTGTAAATAATCTTCCAAAAGATAAGGCAGTTCTTACAGGTACTCCTATTCGTCAGGAGCTTCTCCATGGTAATAAAGAACACGCTCGCGCATATTGTGGTTTTACTTCAGATAAACCAGTTCTTTTGGTAATTGGCGGCAGTCTGGGTGCTGCTTCTGTAAACGAAAATGTACGAAAAATTCTTCCTGAACTGCTGAAAGAATTCCAGGTTATTCATATTTGTGGCAAGGGAAAAACGGATGAAAGTATCCAGCTGACAGGTTATGTCCAATATGAATATGTTCAGGAACAGCTTCCTGACATGTTTGCATTGGCAGATGTAGTAATCTCCCGTGCAGGAGCTAATGCTATCTGTGAACTTGCCGCACTTTCAAAGCCAAATCTCTTAATTCCATTGTCCGCAAAGGCAAGCCGCGGTGATCAGATTCTCAATGCCCGCTCCTTCGAGCGCCAGGGTTACAGTATGGTACTGGAGGAGGAAGAGATTACAGAAGCGTCTCTCTTAGAGGCAATCCGTAAACTCTATCAGGAACGTAATAAATATATTGCGGCTATGTCGGCTGGCAAAAACTTAAATTCTATTCAGCATATTGTGAATCTCATTGAAGAATGTATTCATTCCTGATTTTACACTGCATACCTCTGTTATTTAACAGAGGTATGCTTTTTAATTTTACTCTTTTTCCAGTCTTAAGATTTCTGCTAAAAGCCATTTTCTGGCTCTAAGTACTCTGTTATTTACATTGTTTCTTGTATAGCCAAATTCGCGCGCTACTTCTTCAGTAGATACACCTTCCATTACAACTCGCATAAAAATCATATAGTTAATTAAATTTTTCCGTCGCAGGCCTTCAAATGCCATTGATAAATATTTCTGTTTTTCCAGCCCCAGTAATGCCGCTTCTGCGCTTTCTGTAGTACGATACTGCAATTCAGCCACATCATTGTCAAACATTACTTCCCGCTTTACATATGATTTTCTCAGGTAGTCCCTTCCTTTATTGGTTGTTTTCCATACCACCAATGCGTGAAGCTTTTCTTCGCTGGAAGCATCCAGTCTCTCTTTTATTTCGTAAAAGTATGAAAATACCTCCTGTGTAACATCCTCGGCTGTAAAACGGCTTTGTACAATTCCATTTGCGATTTTAACAGAGACTTTATAATACCGTCTGTAAAATGTGTTAAATTCTTCGCTATTCATCTTGTGTACCCCGTTTTCTAGCAGCTTTTCAATTTCTCCAGGATTTCATTTTTCACCTCATCCGTTAAAGTTCCAGGTTTCCAGGTAATTCCCACCTGATCTCCTTCATATCTCGGAATCAGATGCATATGAAAATGAAAAACAGTCTGTCCTGCCGGTTCGCCATTATTTTGTACAATGTTAAAACCATCGCACTTTAACGCCTCGGTCATTTTTGTGGCCATTTTCTTTGCCAGAATCATTGCTTTCGCAGCCATATCATCTGATATCTCATAGATATTAGCCGCATGCGCTTTCGGCAAGATCAAGGCATGTCCTTTACTTGCAGGACCCAGATCCAGAATTACTCTGAAGTCTTCATCTTCATACAATGTTGCTGATGGAATCTCTCCGTTTGCAATTTTGCAAAAAATACAATCACTCATAGTCTTATCCTCCCAAATAGAATATATAAATTATACGTCTAATAATAGCGAAAATCACATTTTTTTCCAAAATTTTTTAAAAAATTTTTGGAACAGTATTTTTTATCTCTGTCGAATAATCTCGATTTTTTAAGTACGATTTTGTTTGTCATTTGTCCACTTCAATGATACACTTCACTTGAGGTGAGCTTATGAAAAATAATTTAATCTTAAACAAAAAACAGGATGAATTTCATCTGATACTATCACGATTTTCCCATGAGATACGCAATCCCATAGCACTTATTAACAGTGAGATTCAGATGATTGAAGACACACATCCTGAAGTTGTCTCATTTGATTACTGGAATGATATTACAGCTAATCTGGAGTATACAAAAGAATTGTTAAATAATCTTTCAGATTACAACAATGCCCATAAACTTGAGCGAAAAAAAACTGCTTTTACTGCCTATCTTAAGGAAATTATTTCCAGCATCCAGCCCACTTACCAGTACCTGGGCATTGCTTTAAAAACTGATATTTCGCCTTCACTGCCTGCCCTCTTTATTGATCCCATTAAATTAAAGCAGGCTTTACTGAATCTGCTCAGAAATGCAGCAGAAGCAATTTCCAGTGCTGATGGAAAAGTAAAATTATGTGCTTTTTCCAGTGACCAAAGGGTACATATTGTCATAACTGACAATGGATGCGGCATACCGGAATCACAGCTGAATGAAATTTTTACTCCATTTGTAACATTCAAAGAGGGTGGAACCGGACTGGGGCTGGCAATCACCAGAGAGATCATCCAGGCTCACAGCGGAAACATTTATGCAGAAATTGAATCCGATGGGGAAACATCCTTCCACATTGTTCTGCCAGAAAAATTTCCCGGATGATAAAGAACTGCCGCCAGGATAAATCCACAAACCATGCCGCCAACATGGGCTGCATTATCTACACCAGTACTTGTAAAACCGAAATACAATGAGAATCCGGCCATGATCATCATCTGTCGTACGGAAATATCCTGAATTCTTCCATGATTTCGAATAACTACATAGAGCATTGCTCCCATTACTGCAAAAACGGCACCAGAGGCACCAGCTGACACTGCATAATCCGCTGATTTCATTTCCATAATAAAAGAAAAAATATTTCCACCAAGACCGCCAAGAAGGTAAATTAAAATAAATTTAATCTTCCCTACAACCGGTTCCAGGCGCTGTCCCAGTACAAAAAGGACAAGCATATTATTGGCAATATGATAAATTCCAAAATGCAGAAACATACAGGTAAATAACCTGTATATCTCTCCATTTTCAAGAATCAGCGGTGGATAGGCGGCTCCACACTCAATCATGTGAGCAGTATTTTCTGATCCGCCGGTAAAATCAACAACAAGAAATATCAATATATTCAGAAGTATAAAAAGAACCGTTATTGGTTCTTTTTTTATTTCTTCCACGCCATCACCTCGATATTTTCAGTCTACTTTCAATACTGTTTTCGTTACTTTCTGATAATAGAATAAGTATAGCACAATTTCTCTGATACCTCAACAGATCAGACCCGGTAAATTTTTAAAATCTGTTATTTTATTTCAGAAACACATACCTGGCCTGCGCAAAGTCTATCTGATCCTGATCCTGAAGGCAATATTCCTCATCCCCTTTTAAAATTTTGCCATTTACAGATGTTCCATTGCGTGAATTCAAATCCGTAAGATAATATTCTCCCTCCCGTTTCCGTATCTTCGCGTGTATCCGGCTTACTGTAGGAAGTTCGATCACCGCATCCGCTGCATTCTCCATTTTTCCAATTACCGTAAGTTCATTCTGAAGATAAATCGTAGCAAGTTCACCAGGTTCACGGCTTACAAGAGTTGCCGGTCCAGTAACAATATTCGCAGATAAAACCACTGTTTCGCCGCAATTTTTTTGTGATATTGATATTTTTTCTTTTTGGTGCAATACTTCTGCTGTATTTTGCATTGAAGTCGTGTTTCTTTCAATGCTATCTTTAAAGTTCACCTTATCTTTTCCTGAGTCTTCACTCACTTTTTTATTTTCTCTTTTATTCTGTATTTCCAGATGTCCCTTTTTCTCATGTCTGATGCAATTCTTATTCTTTATAACGGACACACCCCAGGTACACAACATTCCAATTACCATAATCCCAGCTGCCACTCCCAGAATAACCTGCATAGATACCCTCGGCAGATACCCCAGTGTTTCTGCGGCCACAACCACCAGTGCAAAAAATCCAGCTGCTACACACCAAATCAAAAATCCTTTAGACGTACCCCCAACATCTTTTTTCTTTTTTTCAGATAATTCTTCCTCCCAAAGCAACTCTTCCAGATGTTCTTCCTGAGGCTTTTCCTCTTTTGACTCCCCATAATTTTCAAACAGATCAATTTTCTCACTGCCATCTGAATTACACCTTTTCTCTGTCATAGTGCCTGATTCCTGCAAAATTGAGGAACCAACTGTTTTTTCTATTTCCTCTCTATCCTGATAAAGTTCCTTTTTTATATATTCCAAATGAAAACTGTCTTCCAAAGCTCTTCTGTATATTCCATACCCAAGCATTACAGCCTTTGAGTCTTCATGATCCAGAATCGGAAGAATATACTCTGTCAGTTCCTGAAATTTCTGTCTCACATCTTCATCATATCCAGGAAGATAACAAAAATAGATCTGTCTCTTTTCCACATCTACATACATATACTCTGGCTTCAATACTAACCTGCATGGATTCAGCAAATATTCTGACATATCTTCCATCACCTGCACAAATCCCCCCAGGATCATCTGAAGATCTTCGTAACCCATTTTCTTTTCTTCATAAAGAGAAAGCAAAGACTGTTTGGAGGTAATGTCATAACACACCATAAACTGTCCATCAACTCCCTGCACTCTGCATTTAAGAATAGATGGAATCGAATTGCCAACCAGCATTCTCATCTGATAAGAAGAAGTATCTGGTTCTTCATTTTCATACAGCACAAGATAATTTCCATTTATATCTCTTTTATATTCTGATTTCATTTTTTACCCCTTCAGCTTATTTGACACTTCAAAAAGTCCCTTTACTTTTCGGATCCAGGTTACCGGTTTTATTACTTTTACACTTCCCTTTACCTGCAAATGACTGTTAAATCCTCCATATACGGAAAACATATCAAGATCATACGTTACCTGCACTTTTTTTCCTTCGCTGACCTGAAGTTTCAGGTTTTTGCTTTCATAAAATCCGGTGTTCCCAAGTTCTTTTCCTTTTTTTAATGCTTTATCACGACTTTTCCCTTCTGGCCGTGCCGTTTCCATACTGCCGTCAAGAGCTGCTTCGTAAGCCGCGGCTGTGAGCCAGACCTTATTATGTACGTAAAAAAACAAATACAAAGTTATCATCACAACCAGCAAAAGCAACGGCATTAAAAGTGCTGCTTCTATTGTCATGCTTCCCCTTTTCATTCTCTTTTTCAATAAATTAAACCTCCAATATATCCCAACATAAGGAATGGAACGAAAGGCATCTCAGTCTTTTTCCCTTTTCCTGACAGAAATAACACCACAATTCCCCAAAAACAGCAGCAAAAAAGTCCCAATAAAAATGCTGACAAAAGTTCCTCAAAAGGCAGTACTGTCCCAAGCGACAGAAATAAAAGACCATCTCCCATCCCGACAGCGCCTTTCGAGATAATACTGAGCCCGATCACAGCGGCCCCCATACAGACATTCCATACCAGATTCACACTCACAGTTCCAAGAAAACATGCTCTTACCATTCCCACAATTCCAAATACACCAATTGACAAAAGTGAAACTTCTCTTGTGTGTATATCTTTCCAACTGTTAATTCCAAGAAATGCAAGAATACAAATTCGTTCCATTATTTTATTCCCCTTCCATTTCTTCTTGTTAACCACATCGTTTACATGCATGCAGATTACCAGCTTCCGACTCTTTTACCAGACGTACGGACCTTTTTAAGCCGCTGCAATTTTTGTCATTATGATAACGGTTTCCAGATTTTGTGATATAAACTGTACTTCCTGGAGCTTGCCCTCTACTGCAGCTTTCACATGCATGATATTTCTCTCCATTTTCATTTCGTTTGGAAGAAACATTTCCACCCGACACTTTAGTAACCGACAAATTAAGGTGACTGCAATTCAGCTTTTTGTGATACACCGAACCTGAAACCGTTACATACACCATATTTTCCGGTTTTTTATTCTCTTCACTATTCCCATTTCCTCTGTCCGCGCCAGTCCAGGCATGAACCCTCACCTTGTTATACTGCCATTTAGCCGGAAGCGGTATCAATCCGCCAATTGGCTTGTATTTGTAAACATCAGGAAGCGTAATTTCTTCTACTCCGTCGCCTCCCACCACATACGCATACATTCCGGCTTCCTTTGCACTCTGGCACAGTTTGCTCAAGTGTTCCGTCTGAATTCTGTATACATCCATAAAATGTATCATTGTCACCATTCCAAAGAAAAAGAGTGGAAGGGCAAAGGCCGCTTCTATCGTGAGACTGGCTTTTTTTACCTGCTCTTTTATTTCTTTCCCAAAGGCGCACAAAGACACTTTTCCGAAAAGACTTCTGGCAGAAAACGGGGACTTTCTGACAGACCGGATTCCCAGAGAACTCTTCCTTCTTGTTCTGCTCCTTAGAGCCTGTATATCTTTTCTCTTTTTTCTTTTAATCAATTTTCCATCTCCTTTCCGGGAAAGCATCCTTCTGCGCCTTTCTTATATAGTAATATGGCAAAAGACAATCTATTTTCCAGCTAAATATAGTGATATTCCCGCGTTACGGTAAACACTTTTCTTTTATTTGCCTTTACATCCACAGAAGCCTCCAGTGCAGTAATGCAATGATCCAGACAAAATTCATTCCAGTCTTCCATCTCCCGAAACGAACTTTCAATCATATCCATACCCCCTTTAACTTTTTGCGCCTTTGAAGTTGTCAATAAAAATATCTGCAAATAATCCTCATAGGATAACCCGTTTACATCGTTTTGCCTGTCCGTATCCAGCTTATCTACCAATGCCGGTAGCCCCTGCAGCGACAGCTGCCAGTTAGAGGCATTCTTAGTTAAAGGCACTTTTCCGCCGGCAAATAGCTCTCTTACATCCAGAATACTTTCAGCAAAAGCCCAGCATAGGATCAGCGCACCTTCAATCACCACAACTGCCGGTGGAATAAGAAATGCGGCTGCAATTGCCGCTGCCATGGCATGAATCTGCCCCATCATAAGCGCATCTGAAACCAGATATGCAACATTAAGTCCTTCCCGAACCATCAAAAGTTTTTTCGCTACATCTTTCAAATTTGCCTCATCACTGTTTTTCTTTCCAATAATGTACTCAATCTGATAGCTTAAGCCGCTCTTTCCTGGTTCTATATAGTTTCCCAGTTTTTCCATAAGATATTGCTGATACAAAACCTGGGAAAGCATACTTCCATCTGCTTTTACGGAATCCTCCATTGCCAATCCTGTTTCAAGTTTTCTTCCTGAAACCAATTCTTTAGTTTTTACCTTTTTGTCAGAAACTTCTTTTCCAAAAGGGAGAACCAGATCCAGAAGTCCCATTTTTCGTATTTTTCGAATTACTGGAATAGGATTTTCAACTTTTGCAGGAGGATTCTTTTCTGTCACAGACGGAAGCATTTTCCCATCTGTAAACCCATCCTGCCCATTCTGCTGTTCCTGTTTCTTTTTTTCTTCCAGCAAAGCCTGACTTTTTTGTTGTGCAGTATCCATTTCACTTTCATAATTTTCAATGGTTCCTTTACTTTCTATCTCATTGCCTTGTCGCTCCGCTTCAATTGTCTTTTTCTGCATATCTTGAATTTTGTTTAAAAGGAGCTTTGCCCCATGGCTTCCAAGAGTTTCTTTCATGTATTGGACTGCCTGCTGATAAAAGACTTCACCTTCTGAATCTGTCATCAGAAGATAACCGGAAATGCCACCCTGCTGTACTGACAATTTCTGACTATTTTGCTTCATCACAGGCTTCATATAAGATTCCAGATTATCATATATAGAGGCCAGATTCATTTCCTTTCCCCCACAGGCTCCGTCAACAGCGAACAAGTCAAAATCCTTTAAAAGGGACTTGTCATATTGTCCAAATAAAGAATACAGTCCAATATCCATCCCATTCAAAATCTGAGTTCTGGCCGCAGCCATTCTTGCTGACTCGAGTCCTGAGCTCAGCAGGGACAGAATAAGTCCAAGGGTTAAGGCCAGAAAAACAGTAATACTTCCTCTTTTTACCATGGCGCACCTCTCCTTTTCAAATCATTTTGTTAGTTGGAAATCATTTAAATAGAATTACTTTGCTTTGTGATCTTTGACAGAATATTCTTCACAAGACTGGTCAACTGGTCTTTAAAAATCATGACCAGTGCAATAAGAACTACAAGGATCAGAATAATTTCCACAACGCCTACAGCATCTTCTTCCCACAGAAATTCTCTCATCAGTCTGCGCAGTTCGCTCATATTTCTCACCTCCCTCAGCCTGAAAAATTTCCTTTGGCACTTTTCTTTTTAAATATGAAAATCGGCCTTCGGATTGGATTTATCCATAAAAGGACAGACAGGCCGGCAGCATAACAATAGCCATTACAACGCCTAGCATCAGTATCATTGGGAATAACAATTTGGTAGTTGCCGCTTCTCCTTGAACTTTTGCTTTTCTTTTCCTGTCATCCCAGGCTTCCACAGATTCTTTTTCCAGCATTTCTCCCATATGGCGGCTGCCTTTCTGAAGATTCTGGATCAATAATGTTGCAAATGTTTTATATTTTACATGTCCGCACCTTTCACCAAAGCGGCGATAGGCTTCCATTTCTGAAATTCCACTCTCCATTTCATGGCAGGCAGTAACAATCTCTTCATATGCAATACGTTTTTCATTTTTGTTTTTATAATCCGAAGCCATCTTCCTAAACGTATTTCGAACAGTCATTCCAGCCTGCACCAACAAGGTGAACTTCATGATCAGTCCCGGATAGTCCATCATCAGTTCTTCATATCTTTTCGTTCTGGCTTTCTGCTCTTCTCGCGCAATTATAACAATCATGACAAATGCTGCTGCAAGGAAAATTGCTGCCAACATGTTTCCGGTAGTATCATAAGGTATTTTCCACTCCAGTTTTCTTCCTTCCCAGTCAGATGGAAGATAATAATACTCAGAGTCTTCCAGTTCGCTGTTATAATTTGCTACAAATTCCAAAAGCTTCTGTTCTTCGTCTTCCTCTTTCGTCAACACTTCCGGCTGCCCGGTATCTTCCTTTTCCAGTTCTTTTTCCGGGATCTGTACATAGACACTGCCTGTTTCTTCTCCTTCCACGGATACCATAAATTTTTCTTCATAAGCATTTTCCTCCTTTTTCAACTCATAACCGTCTTCAAATACCTGTCCGCCACCTTTTGTCCAAGTCAGCAGTCCTCCTGTTATATTTCCTGCCAGAGCAACCACAAGAAACATCTTTCTGCCTTTTACCGTACCAATGTTTTCTACATGGATCCAACCTAAAGTACTGCATACGGTCAAAAGCAATAATATAACAAAAATGACAATATGGAGCCACATCCACTACACCTCGATTTCCACAATCCTTTTCCCCATCCAGTAAGCAGCTCCATATACTGTAAGACAGACTGTCATTGCACAGATTCCAAATGGATTTCCGTAGAGAATATCCAGAAATCCCGGTGATGCCAGCTGCAGATAAAGAATAATTCCTGCCGGCATAAGACTCATGATCATCTGTTCCGACTTCTTCGCAGCCAGAGTCGCTTCAATTTCCTTTTTTACATCAATCTTATCGCCCAGCATTCGAGCCACTTTCTGAATTACATTTCCAAGATCACCACCGCTTCTTTTTGCTGTATACAAAACTGAAGCAAAGTTTTCAATATCCTCAACCTTACAGCGCTGCCCAAGATCCAGAAATAATTCTTCTACCGGCACACTCACTCTCTGTTGTGTCTCTATATAACGAAATTCAGCTACAATATCTTCATTCTTCGGATATAGCTGCTCTAGATCACGCACACAGGCAGAAACTGCATTTTCCACAGAATATCCAGCCTGTACCGCCACACTCATAGAATTCAATGCATCCCGAAACTGATAATTAAGGCGCCGTTTTCTTTCTCTGATCATCTGTTTCTTCTTCCACCTCAGAAAGAACACAGAAACCGGAACCACAAGTAACATTACCCAAGGTGTTTGATAGAACAAATAATCTACAGCACCACACAATGCTGCACTTTCTCCTATATATTTTAAAATTTCTTTCTGAGAATATCTGTATTTTCCATAATCAACTTTCTGCCTGATCATAATTTCACCCCCGCCCGTTCCAGTTTTTCTCTGTGCAGGAGAGGCTCCACAGGCACCAGACCACACCCATCCTGCCATTGATACAATGGTTGTATCCTGATTTCACCATCCGCATACGCACATACTTCTGAAACTTCCAGAAGTTTTCTTGATTTATCGCGCATACGTCCCAGATGCACCAGAATATCTACGCCAGAGGCGATCTGCCTTCTTACCGCCTGAAGCGGCAGATCCAGTTCCGCCATCAATGTCATTATTTCCAGTCTGGCCAGCATATCACGGCAACTGTTTGCATGAGCTGTTCCAAGACTGCCTTCATGCCCGGTGTTCAGTGCCTGAAGCATATCCATAGCTTCCCCACCCCGTACTTCTCCTACGATTATTCGATCCGGTCTCATACGAAGTGCAGACTTAATAAGATCTCTTATACTTACTCCCGGTGCTCCGTTTATGGTCGCTGTCCGGGCTTCAAGGCGCACCAGATTTGCAATCCCTTGAAGCTTCAGTTCTGCATTGTCCTCAATAGTGATAATCCGTTCATCTTTTGGTATGTACTCTGACAAAGCCCCCAGGAATGTGGTCTTCCCACTTCCCGTTCCTCCGCCAATTACAATTGAATACCGGGCCCTTACCAGTTTTTCCAAAAAGGACGCGCACTCTGGAGTTATACTTCCCAGTTCAATCAGCTTTTCCATTGTAATTGGAGTATCCGGAAAACGTCTTATTGTCAGAATTGGACCATTTAATGCTACCGGAGCCACAACCACATTGACTCTGGCGCCATTTTCCAGTCTGGCATCTACTATAGGAGATGATTCATTCACAATGCGATTGCATTTTCCCACTATCTGTTGTATCACATCCTCCAGCTTTTCCTGATCTGTAAAAGACTTCGGCCACCTTGTCAGTTTTCCTTTTCGTTCTACAAAAATAGAATCCGGACCATTCACCATAATCTCAGTTACAGTTTCATCTTCGATCAATTCCTGTAATACATCAAGCTTCCTGACGGAATAAAACAGTTCCTGGCGAAGCTGCACTTTTTCTTTCAGGCTCACTCCTGATTCCCGCAGAGTGTTTACGATCAGCTCATCAATCGTTTCCAGAATTTCCTGGTCTGTAAGTTCCCGGTAAACATCCAGCTTCTCCATGAGCATTTGTCTCAGTTTGCGAAAGATTTCCTGACTCATTCCTTTTCCTTTCTCAGAATTTCCCTGACATAATCTCCAAGTTCACTCCACAGCAGCCCTTCAATATAATTCTCCGGTGCCACGTTTCCTCCATGAAAAGGCGGGCGTACCTTTACAGTTCTGGTAAGAATCTGCGGATAATCCCAGATTCTTATCAGGTTTTCGAATTGGGCAATCTTGGATATGGATACCGGATCAGACAGCACTGGCATATAAATTCTCCGGCACATATCCAGAACTTGAAAAGTCCCATCTACAGCCCCTCCAATATCCAGAATCACAAATTCGTAATTACTGTGAAGTACAATCTCCTGTATCAGTTTTTCCCAGTCTTCCCATGCAGTTCCTCGTATGTCCTCTGGCGTACGTACAGGTGGAATGAAATCCAGATTGTTTATTGTCTGTACCATACTGTTCATCTTATAAATCAGATTTCCATTTTCCTGCCGTACAAAATAAAGAAGATCACTTAAATTCTGTGCGAACCCTTTTCCCAACATTTCTTCAAAGCCGGAGTATTCCTCCAGATTCAGATAAAGAACAGCTCTTTCTTTTGCCAGAATCTGTCCTAATGTAAGTGCAAACGATGTTTTCAGGCAGCGCCCCAAAGGAGAATATACTGCATAAATTTCCGTGGTCTTTTTCAGTACAGGAAAAACAGCCGGAGCTACTGCTTTCTCGGCTCCGTAACACGCCATCACTTCCCGCACAACATCTGAAGAGGCCTGATATTTATACACACTTGGATAACGGTCCAGATCCGGTGGGTGCACGCCTTCCGAAAGTATAACAATTTTACCAATTTCCAATTCCTGCACCTGACGGCACATAGCCTTCTGGGAAATCAGCAGCAACTCTATGTGATTCATTTTCCCATAGGCGATCAGACTCTCTACGTTGGTAAATGCCTGAATCTCAAATGGGATATTTTTCTTATGATTAAGATAATCCATAAAATTCAAGGCATAATCCACCTCAAGATCACAGACAGCAAAAATATTCTTCTTCAATAGACACCTCCCGCATAAAGCAATGCACTTAAAAATATAGGAACTGTGAAATGAAAGTTTTCCAACGGCATACCGCTTTTGTAATAGGGTTCTCTTTTTCCTGTTTTGAAATAAACACTGATGTAATGTAATAAGTAAAGAATTCGCTGGCAGACAATGCCGCTTGAAATCATAAGAGCAGCTGATATGACAGCTCCAATCAGAAAGGAATAGGAAATGCAATTGAGAATTTTCGTCGGTCCGATCATGCTTCCAATAACACTCAAGAGCTTGATGTCTCCGGCTCCCAGCATTCTGAATATGAATAAAATCCCCAGAATCAGTATCGGTACCAGCAGACCGCATATCCAAGATCCGAGACTGCTAACATCTATTTTCCATATTCGCGTAAACAAACTGACCAATACACAAAAAAGCAGCCAGCCATTGTCTACCTTCGCTCTCTGAATATCCATCAGAGCGGCGCAGCCTGCCGCTATAGCAGGAAATATTCTGTAAAAAAGCATAGACGTACCATCCCTTCTTTTACATAGGTTTACTAATAACAGGAGGCTATCTTGAAGTATTTTAGAGCCTGTTTGAGAAAGGCTTCCTGTATTTTATCTTTCGTAGAATAGGGAATAGTCGATCTGAAAAGATGACCTTCGATACCAGATGACTTCTGGTGAGTCTTATTATAGGTGCTCTATCTCCATTTGTCCAGTCTTTTTTTTACAAATTTTTCTAAAAAAACTATAAACCTTTTTGTTCTTGCAGTATAATATTAACGGAGGTAAAATTATGACAATATTAACATGTCTTGGTGACAGCATCACCGATTGTGAACACTGCTTTTCCAGAGATTTCCTTGGCAATGGCTATGTAAAAATGCTGTCAGACTGTCTTAAAAGGGACGGCTCAGACTATCAGGTACGCAATTATGGCACTGACGGCTTTACTATAAACAGACTTCTGCAGAGAATTCAGGGTGATTCTGATTTTACAAGTGATATTATAACAATTTTAATCGGAATTAATGATATTGGATTAATAATGAATACGGACAGAACACCGTTTCAGCAGAGGAATATGCTTTTTTCTTTTTACAAATGCTATGCAGATCTTATAACAATATTAGCAAAATCGAACTCGCGCATTATTTTAATGGAGCCTTTTCTTTTTCCCTGGCCTGCCTGTTATAGAACCTGGCTTCCTTTTCGCCAGAAAATATCACAAATGATCCACCAGCTATCAGAACAGTTTCAAATTTCTTATCTTACATTGCATGAGGAATTGAATGAAAAGGCGCGTCGTTATGGATATTCAGAAATTACTACAGATGGGATTCACCTTACTGAGCAGGGACAAAAATTTCTGGCAGACAGATTGTATAAATTAATTTGCGGCTATTCACCGTACTAGTACATCGTTTTCGAAATAACTATACCACTCACTTGTCTGTGAATCCGATTGCACAGGTATAAAAGCCTCGGCGTAGCCCGCTACGCCTGCGTTTTTATACCTGCACACTCGAATTCACATCCTACGCGATTGGTATAGTTATTTACGAAACGATGTACTAGAGCGTGTTTGAAAAAGGCTTTCTGCAAGATGTGTAAAAAGCAATCTGTCTTATAACAGACTATTTTCAGTTGCATTGCTGGATACAATTATGTATAATGACCCTAAACTTATAAAAGAAGGTTTTTTTATGGATAAAATCATTAAAGAAATTGAAGATATGTCACTAAATGCATGGCCCTCCCATAAAATGGAGCTTTATGATGGATGGATTCTCCGTTTTTCCTATTTTTATACACATAGAACAAACAGTGTGGAGCAGTTCGGAACTTCTACCCTTTCCTGGAGGGAAAAGGTTTCTTTCTGCGAAGCAGAGTATGCCCGACTGGGCAGCCCTGCAATTTTTAAGATCAGTCCTCTGGTTTCTCCGGATTTTGATTATCTTCTGGAAAACCGCAACTACGAAATCCAGCATACAACAAATGTTATGGCAGCCTCACTGGATGGAGCAGATCTTTCTGCGCCTTGCGATCAGGTAACTCTTACTGACGATATTCCAGATATTTGGATTGAAAGTCTTTTTGATCTGAAAGGCACCATTAATCCTGTTCACCGTGCTGTAGTTCCATCCATGTATCATGCCATCGTAAAAGACACCGTATGCGCCTCCATCTGGAGTAACGGAAAAATTATTGCAACCGGGCTTGGCATTCTGGATCGAAATTATATTGGATTGTACGCTATCCATGTTCGCGAAGATTTCAGACACAAGGGTTATGCTCGTCAGATTTGTACTGCACTTCTAAAAGAAGGAAAAAAGAAAGGCGCAACTAAGGCCTATCTTCAGGTAGTAGAGGGAAACACTCCAGCACGTAATCTTTATGAATCACTTGGACTTCATTATCTCTACACCTATTGGTTCCGGGTTCAGACACATACAAACTGAAAACTTTTCAGAGCATGTTTAAAAAAGGCTGCGATCAGTGTTTATCCTGATCACAGCCTTTTATTTGGGAATCGTATTTTTTGACTTATTCAACAAGTTGATTTCTCAAACAATCAACTTTCCAGTAAGTACATTGCTTCATAATCCATCTTATGCCATATTATTTAATTTGGGGTTTTGTATATAATTCAGCTCCTGGACTGCTGCCATTTATACGGTCTTCTTCTCCAGCTTAGCAGGTCTTATGTTTCCTACAACCATGCCTGTAAGCGGGCTGAAATAAAGAAGACTGGTAAGTACGCAGTAGATTGGAGTCATGATTGCAAACTGTACAAGACGTCCTGGCATAATTGCATAGAAGTTTGCTCCGATCATTACCAATCCTGCAGTGGTCAGTCCAAGTGTTCCCACTACGCCAGAGACTGCAATTGCGACACACATAACAACAGTCTTTACTTTTCTGTTCTTTTCAGCCATTAGTTTTCCAGCCAGTCCGGGGATCACACCCCAGGCAACTGCTGATAAAGTAATCAGTGGATTAACTCCATAGCCTTTCATAAAACATCCAATGATATCGGCAACAGCACCTTCTACACCACCAGCTACAGGTCCCATCCAAAGACCTGCCAATACAGTGGCGACAGTTCCCAATGTAATTCGATATACACCAAGATCAATTACCAGAACGCGTGACAGCACAAGCTGGATTGCTACCAGCAGTGCAAGGAATACAAGAGTCTTAACACTCCATGTCTGTTTGTTTTTACGCATAAAAAAAACACCTCCATAATGATTAAAATAACAGAGTAGTTACCATAAATAATAATCCCTCCACATTATGAGATGTTCTCACATGTAGCAACGGGTGCGGAAAATATATCGTAAACAGTCCTGCTGCTTTTCGTTTCACGGCGACTCCCCAGCCAATGAACACTTGACGCATAAATTCCTACTTCGCTATTATTTATTTAAAATGATTATAGCACAAAATATAGAAATTTCAATATGTATTTGTTATAATATTCACATAAATAAATTAGTCGTTACTGTTTACTGGTAACGTTCCGCGAGTGTTTTTTGTGAACAAAGTTCACAGAAAACCCGAGAATCTTAGCGCGAAATCATGCGAATGCATGATTTCTGTGCATCGCGAAGCGCGTTACTGGTCACGGAGTGAACAGTAACAATTAGTCGTTACTGTTCACTGACAAATGTTTGTGCATACTCTCCTCTTTTTCGCATATTCTAAGAATATCTTCCCTTATATAGGAAAAATATTTGACAAAAAGGAGTGTTTCTATGAATATAAAATCCACAAACAAATCATCCTGCCAAAAACAGCCGCCACTACAGAATCCTTACAATGTTTTTTATAATAATTACATGAATACAAATGCTACTACAGAATGTACAGGACTTGGCTATCGTATGCCGGATAACTCGGAGGAATGGAATGCCTGCCGAGAGGTTTTCGATTTTCTTCCTGTACCATTTCCGGATTCGGAGGATACAAAGCAACAATGAAAAATTTCACAAAACTATTACTTGGCTCTTTGGTACTGTTCTCTCTGTCAGGATGTACTGCCGGTGATATGATCACCAGCTATACTTCTATTTCTGATCAGAGTGAAACCACCTTACAGAACACTTCAGAAACACCCAAACAGCGTGTTTATATGGATGAAATCAAAGGAACCCTTAAGGATTTCACCGGTGCCACCCTGACTATGGAAAGCCAGGAACAAACTTACGTTTTTGATCTTTCTGAAGCAACTTTGGAATGCGAAGATGGCATGATCACTGGAGATGAAATCAGTGTCATTTATGAGGGGCAGCTCTCTAACAAGGATACCAGCACTGTAAAAGCATTGAAAGTAGTAGACGACTTTCACAAAAAGAATCAGCTGGAAGTACGAAAGGCCTATGGGGAAGTACAGAGTCTGACTCCAAATACCATTACCATAAAAAATAAAAAAGGCAAAACAGCCACCTATCCAATCACTGGAACTGAACAATATTATCAGAATGGCATCCGCACCGGTGTATGGGTATACATTCATTTTAAAGGCAAGTTTGCTTCCAGTCAGAATACCCAAAGTTCTTCTCTTAATGCCAGTCATCTGAAAGTACTAAGCATTTCAGATATTGATCCGCTTACACTTCCAGATCCAACACCAACACCAGATCCTGCACAGGTTTCTGCCGATGCCTCAGCAAAAGAACAGCAGATTCATGCAGAAATTCAGAATATTTCCCTGAATACACTCACAGTTCTTCCCTCTGGCTCTGACAGCACAATAAATGTAGACTTGTCTCAGATTCCTTCTTACTTTAAAGGTGGAACAGCACCAGGCTCCTATGTAACCATAACTTGCACTGGACAATTTCAGGGAAATTCACTGGATGGTGTTACTGTTACAGCAGTCACCGGTGATGATCCGGATTCTCTTGGAAGCCGTGAAATTACCAGCTCAGTCAGCGGTACAATTATAGGCCATACAGCAAATACCGTCACACTTCAAACTGGCGATGGCGCAACCATAACCTGCTTTACAGAAGGGGCAAAGGATACCTCCACCAGTAATATGGAATCCGGCGCAGGTATCTGCATTACCTTTGATCCTACAAAATCCAAAAATTCCAACATTTATACATCTATCAAGATTCAGGACGCCTGAAGGTGTCCTGAATCCTTTTCTCTCCATCTGCCAGCCAGGCTCTCACATCCCCGGATTCTCCCAGAATGTCCATAAATGCCTGGTATTCATCCATTAAGCCCTTCCCATGTAAGACCATATAAGCTCCTGCATCACTTCCAAGAGCCACCTTTGCTCGGTACTTGTATGCCAGACGAAGGTTCTTTGCGGCCAGTTCTATAATAGGATCAAGCACTGATTCCTTATATCTTCCACATCCACGAAGATTTCGAATTGTCACAAGAGTAGGAACCCATACACTATCACTGTCAGCTAATTCTATGATTGTTTCCGGATCAATATAATTTCCATGTTCTACTGAATCCACACCAGCTTCCACAGCTGCCTGTACGCCATAAATTCCATTGGTATGGCTCATCACCGCCAACCCTTCTTCATGGGCAATATGTACCATCTCGCAGACTTCCTTCCTGTCTAAAGGCGTTCCAGTAATCTGTCCATGGTTATTAAAATCCAGAAGTCCTGTGGTCATAATTTTAATAAAATCTGCCCCTTTGTTTTTCGCTTCTTTCAAAAGGACATGGTATTCTTTCATAGTGTCAAAACCTTTTCCCACGATAGAGCCATAGTGTCCATTTTTATGGATGGCAAAAACAGGAGTACGATAATCAATTCCATATTCTGGTGCCAGTTTCCTGGCTCTTTCCGATACTCCTAATGCATCTCCACCATCTCTTACAAATACAATCCCCAGCTCTTCATAAGCTTTCAAATGTTTCCGTATCACTTCATCGTTTACATGATCCTTATGAATAGAAATTGCATCTTTATAATTCAGTCCATCCATGATCAGGTGCGCATGACACTCTCCAAACATTTCTTCATATAACACTGATTATCTTGAAAAATAATTCAGCTTTTCCTTTCTTCCGCAGAGCGTGTTTGAAAAAAGGACTTCTGCAAGATGTTCGTCACAATTTGTGGGAGATTTTGTCCGGAGGAGGGCGTCGTAGCGAGCTACGACAACCGAATTCGAGCAAAATATACCGCAAAGTGGGGCGTACAGATTGTGGGAATGCTTTTTCAAACACGCTCTAATACGGATTTTTTCAATCCTCTTTTATTCTTTATTGCAACTATTCAGCGGGTGCTATTCCGCAAGGTGCTTTTGCGAAGGAACTGAACAACTGCTATTTATTTTCGAAAAAGGCTCGAATTTCTTTCTCGGAAGCCTGCACAGACCCCTGTACAAAGAAAGGCTTACCGCCTCCCCTGCCATTCAATACTGCATTCATCTCTTTTGTAAACTGACGTAAGTCTCCGTCTTTTTCTCCCATAGCATACTTATAGCTTCCATCTGCATTCCTGGAGAATACTGCACAACGCCCCTTACAAACCTGTAAAATTGCATCTGTAAGCTTCTGAACGCTTCCTGCTTCCATTCCTTCCTGGAATAAAACCACATTCTCTTTTTCTTTCCATTTAGCAGCTTCGCCAACGATAAATTCTTCTTCTAACGCATGTACGCTTCCCTTCAGAGCAAAATTTTCATCCTGAAGCCTTGCTACCGCTGACGCTGTTTTGTCCATTTTCGCAGACAACTTCACGGAAATCTGACGATTCTGTTCATTTACCATGTTCAGATAATCAAGCACTCGCTTACCTGACAGCATTTCCATACGAACCCCCTCACGGAATTTCACCACAGAAAGCAACTTCAACATTCCAATTTCTCCAGTACGCGTCACATGAGTTCCACAGCACGCGCAGGTATCTGCTCCTGGGAAGCGCACAATACGAACCCATCCGGAAAGCTCTTTCTTACTTCTGTAATCCAGATTTTTAAGTTCCTGCTCTGTAGGATAAAAAATCTCAACTTCCTGATTTTCCCAGATAATCTGATTCGCTTTCGCTTCGATTTCGGCCATTTGTTCTTCATCCAGCATTCCGCTGAAATCGATGGTGATCACATCGCTTCCCATGTGGAATCCCACATTGTCATATCCAAATGCTTCATGTACCAGCCCACTTACAATATGCTCTCCGGAATGCTGCTGCATAAGGTCAAATCTTCTGCCCCAGTTAATTTTTCCTATTACATCCATACCAACTTCCAAAGGCCCATCTGTATAATGAACTAACTCTCCATCCTTCTCATGAACTTCCTTAACATTTATTCCGCCTAATATACCGGTGTCACTGGGCTGTCCGCCTCCTTCTGGATAAAAAGCTGTCTGGTTTAAAATTATTTCATAGCCTTTCTTTCTCTCACGACACTCCAACACCTTGGCGGTAAATTCTTTTTTATATACATCTTCATAATATAACTTTTTTGTATCGTACATAAATGCTCCTTCTTTCATAAATTAAACAGCAGGATTTATTTCTATCTTTTATTCACGAAACTGATTATAGTCTATTTATGCTCTTCCCGCAATTTTTATTTTTTCTTTGTATTTAGTCATTTCAGGACGTGTTCAAATATACCGCAATCTCCCACAAAGTGGGGCGTGCAGATTGCGGGAATGATTTTTCAAACACGCTCTAGCCCATCCGATATCTATGAATTCTCTCATGCAAGCATGGCTCATTCATGGTTTCCATCCGGGACTTTTATAGTAAAAACACCTTGCAAAATAGTACCAGCTGAATAATTACAAAATTTTTATTTATTTTTGAAGAACTTTATCAGGCAGTCGCGTTATAATTAGAGAACGGACAGGAAGGAGGCTGATAACATTTCACAGGAAGAATATCTGGAATATCTGATTGACCAATACCAGAATCTGATATATTCCATATGTCTGAAATCAGTAGGTAATCCTTTCGATGCAGAAGACCTCACTCAAGAGGTATTCCTGTCTGCCTACAAAAGTCTCGCCCACTTCGATGGGCTTTATGAAAAAGCCTGGCTTAGCAAAATTGCAGTACGCAAATGCCTTGATTTCCTAAAAGCTGCCGGACGCCGTTCAATTCCAACGGAAGATATTTATTTCTCACAGCTTCCTGATCTGGAGAATCATTCTTCCCCAGAGGAACAGTATCTGCAGTCTGATTCAGAACAGCAGGTATTTCGGATATGCAGCGGCCTGAAAAGTCCTTACAAGGAAATTGCCATTGCTCATTTCTGTAAACAGATGTCCGTAACAGAAATATCGCAAAAAGAAGGCAAAAACCCTAAGACCATTCAGACACAGCTATATCGTGCAAAAAACATGTTGAAAAAAATGTTGGCAGAAAGGAGCGATTAAATGCATATCAATAGTAATGACCTGAATAATTTTCAAAATGAAGAGATGAACACTGATGAAATCATTGCATTTCTGGAACATATGAAGCACTGCGACTACTGTCTTAACCAGCTTGCGGACGAATATACAGATCATGCATCCTCAGCTCCCGCCTATCTGAAAGAAACAATTATGGAACGTGTTACAGCTCCTGATATTCAGATACAGAAAACAGCATCGGATGCTACCTATAAAATGCGGTTTTTCTATGAGGGGCTCCGCACTGTAGTCGGAGTCGTACTTGCACTGGTTATGTTGTTCAGCCTTGGGCAAATGGACTTCGTCTCGCCTCAGCTTCCGCAGTCCACAGCCAAATCATCTGAAACGCGCCGGGAAATTAGAACTTCATTACGTAATTTTTCAAATGGAATTACAGATGGAATCTCTGATGCTCCCCAGAAAGTTGTCAACTACATTAATTCTATTTCAAATACAATAACAAACGGAGGTAACTAACATGCAAAAACAAAAAAAGGGATTCCTGCTTTTTATCTCTTCCCTGATTCCTGGTGCGGGAGAAATGTATATGGGATTCTTTAAGCAGGGAATCAGCATTATGACTCTATTCTGGGCTATTATCGCAATTGCCGGAGGGCTTAATATCTCCTCTCTGGTTATCTTTCTTCCTGTATTATGGTTCTACAGTTTCTTCCATGTTCATAACTTGAAAGAACTGCCGGAAGAAGAATTTTACGCGATAGAGGATAACTATATTCTGCATCTTGACCGTATATTTCAGAATAATATCAGGCTCTCGCAAAAACATATTAAAATTGCGGCAATTCTCCTGATTGTTTTCGGAGTTGCTGTTTTCTGGAATGGTTTCCGTGATCTGCTCTTCTGGATTTTACCAAATTCTCTGGCTATTATTATACAGGATATCATGTACCAGATTCCTTCTGTTATCATTGGAATTCTGATCATCGTTGCCGGTTATCAGCTTCTTACAGGAAAAATCAAAAGCATCTCTCCTGACGAAAAAGCTGATTGTAAAAAAGATGTGGCAGAACATTATTGGCAGCCATATCGTCCTTATCAACAGCCTGTTGATAACAGCGCTCCACAAATGAATACAAAATCAGCACCTGCCTCAACAGTGTCTTCAACAACACAGCCAGATCAGAATGCGGATAATGTAATAAAGAATACCGATATCAAAATTTCGGATACTACTTCAGTTCAACCATTCATTACTGCTGAACCAGACAATAATTCTGCAAAATAGAGTAACTATTCCAATAAAAGTCAGGTATCTGCCACATAATATTTCTAATAACTTTACCGCCGATAAATTTATTTTATCGGCGGTATTTTTATTGAGATTTCTCCAAAAGCCAGCTTACTCTGAGTGCCATCAGTCTCCTGAACCAGCAATTTCCCATCTGGACAAATCGCTAATGCTCTGGCACTTCTGCTGCTTTTATTATCTGTAATTGTAATTTCATTTTCTGGAACAATATTATGTTCCACGTATTCTTCTGACAATTTCAATTCCCGGGTTTCTTCCAGAAGATAGTTCACAATCTGCGCTGCAAGGCGGTTCCTGTCCGCAGTTCTGGAGGATTGTTCATCTTCGTAGATTCCTCCGGCAATTTCCTGAAGCTCTTTTGGGAATTGTTCCTGCTCAACGTACAAGTTCAGCCCAATTCCTACAATTGCAAATTCTATATTTCCACTTTCAAAATCTGTGACCGCCTCTGTAAGAATACCACAAACCTTACGGTTATCCTTGTACAGGTCATTTACCCATTTAATTCCAAGTTTTACACCGCATACTTCTTTCACAGCCTTATACACTGCAGTAGCTGCTGCAGTAGTGATCAGAAGACTGCCCTCCAGTGTCCCCTTCGGTTCCAGAATAACACTGAGATAAATCCCACTGCCTTTAGGAGAATAAAACTCCCTGCCTCTTCGTCCTCTTCCTGCTGTCTGCTCCATGGCAACAACAAAAGAGCCGTGTCCAGCCATTCCGCTCACAGCCAGCTGCCTGGCCTCCAGATTGGTAGAGCTGATTGCATCAAATATTTTTATCTCAACCTGTGGATCCTCCAGAAAAAGTCTGATTCCCTCTGCTGAAATCAGATTACTCTCTCTTGCAAGCATATATCCCTTATTCGGTCCGGCCTCAATGGGGTATCCTTCCTGGCGCAGACTGTTCACAGCTTTCCAAACTGCGGCTCGTGTACAGGAAAGCTCCCTGCCAATATCCTCGCCAGATAAAGTTTCACCTTTATGCTGTTCTAATAACTCCAAAAGTCTGGATTTAACCGTCATGCTTTTATCCTTCATAATTCTCCAGGGCTTTTCTTAAAAAATCCCGGTATTCTTTTCGCACATTCTCCGGTGAAATCACTCTCACGCTATTTCCAAGGGCAGCAAGCCAGCCATAAAACTGTGTACTTACATTCACCTGTACCCTGGTGACGGAGTGCTCATTGTCCTTGGACATGATCATAATATCCTGCCCAAATCGATCAATCATTACACCCACAAGATGGTTCTCAAATTCCAGATTAACTTTCTCTTCACGGCCTCCAAACATTCCAAAAGTACCGGCAGCAAATCTGGCACTGTCAAATTTCCGGAAGAGTTCGGCACCATTTCTTGCTTCATTCTCTGTAAGGATCTTCAACATTTTATCTACGCGGTAATGCTTCACAATGCCACTCTTTTCATCAACTCCTATCAGATAATAATTACCATCCTGCCATATCATCTGCCATGGACTGATCTGATAGCGAGCTCCACCTTTCTTCAAATGTTTCTCCTTGGACACTGTCCATTCTGTATACTGGAAGCTGATCTGTCTGTTCTGTGAAATTGCTCTGTGTATCTCATCTACATTATAATAAATGCTCTCGTTTGTATTCTTCACCTGATCCAGTACGATTGCCTGCCGCTGCAGGTCTTTGGCCTGATAAATACTGGTAAGGTGCTCCAGTTTCTGGATCAACTGCCGCGATTTCCCAACAGTAAGAAATCTGGAAAACTGAACAGCATCTACAAGAAGCTTCAGCTCTGCAGTCTCAAACTCACGGGTTGCAAGATAAAAACCTGACGGTCTCTCTCTTCGATTCATAATATCCATTCCAAACACACGCAAAGTCTCTATATCGTCATATATCGTCTTCCGCTCTGCATGAATTCCCAGACTCTCCAGATAGGAAATCAGATCTTTCACACTCATGGGATGTGCCTCATCTGTTTTCTCAGAAAAGACTCGCATAAGATATAAAATTTTCAGTTTCTGCTGGAAAGATTTTGGCATATCCTTACTCCTATTTATCTGTCAATACTGCTACGACTCCAGAATATAATACCATAAAAGCAAAGAGCAGAGCAATAAGATCTGCACCATGAAAATCATAATTAAAGATCATAGCTCCCCCGATCATGAGCTCCAACGTAATAAAAAGTCCCAGTATCATGGCTGTGCTCCCGGAAAATTTCCTGCCGCGGCTCTCCTGTGTATCCTCCATATATCCCTCTGCAAGGGCAGCTCTTCTGCTGTTAATATTTCTGCCTGATTTCCACATAATATCTCCTCCGTTTCCTAAACTCCAATATCATCCGCCATCAAATACCGAACGTATTTTCCGAACATATTTTCTTTATGAGACTAGTCTACCACAATATTAGTCCTATAAAACGGTATGAATCCATCATTTTCGAATATCTGTTCGCTTTTTGAGTAATAAAAAAACATCTGAACCTGTTTTAAACAGAACCAGACGTTTTCCTTTTTACAAAATCTAAATGAACATGTCTACAGGCTTATTTATTCGCTATACTTTCATAGTAGTTAATCCACAAACATGTTTTTACATAAATCCAGCGAACACAGAAGCGGCAATAACAGTAAGAAGTCCGGCAACGGCAATTGCCAGGCTGCTCATAGCACCTTCTACAGGACCCAGTTCCATTGCCTTAGATGTACCTATGGCATGGGCTGAAGTTCCAAGTGCCAGACCTTTCGCGATAGGCTCCTCAATTTTTGCCACTTTAAGGACTGCCTCCGCAATCACATTTCCCAGCACACCAGTGATAATAATAACTGCAACCGTGATCGTAACAAGTCCGCCAAGTTCTTCCGATACACCCATTCCAATGGCTGTAGTAATGGATTTCGGAAGCAGAGTAACATACTCCGAATGGGAAAGTCCAAACAGCTTTGCAAAAATCAAGACACTGACCATACTTGCAAGTACACCGGAAACAATTCCTATAACGACAGCTTTCAGATTCTTACGAAGCAGAGTAAGCTGTCTGTAAAGCGGTACCGCAAGACATACTGTAGCAGGAGTAAGCAGATAACTGATATACTGACCGCCTGCATTGTAGGTCTTATAATCCACCTGCATAAGCTGAAGCATTCCCATTACACATAGAATTGCAATCAAAAGAGGATTAAACAGCGCCATTTTAAACTTTTTCTTCAGCAAAAGACCGACCTCATATCCAGCCAGACTTAATGCCGCCCCGAAAAACAGGGAATTTTCTATAAAATTTATCATTTCTTATCTTTCCCCCTGTCCTTTCTGATCACAAACTGAGTACTGCGTCCAGTAACTACCATTACAATGACGGTTGTCAGAATTGTTATGAGCACAACAGGAAGCCAGATTGGCTGCAGATCACCCCACGCTTCCAAAAGTCCCACACCTGCAGGAACGAACATAACCGGCATAATTTCAACCAGAAAATCTGCTGCTTCCTCTACCTGCTCAAGTTTCAGAATTCCGCTTGCAAGTGCTCCAAGCATCAGCACAAGACCATATACACTGGCCGGTACCGGAAGAGGCAAAAGGATATGTAATCCCTCACCCAACGCTGAAACCAGCAAAATAATACAAAATTGCCTCAGATACTTCACTTTTTGTCTTCCTCCTCGCTGTCTCCACAAAGAAGTTCATTTGCAATTTCCAGATAAGGCTGAAGCTCCTCAAGAGAAGCCCTGCCATTTCGCTTCATCTTTGTAATCCCTGGATACTGTGCAGGGATAGATCTTGTCATATTTCTGTCACCGTAGATTTTCACCATATCTCCATTTTCCAAGGTATCCCCGGCAATTAATTTATCATTTTTGTTATAAATTCCTTCCTTGGGAATCGCTGCCTTGAAAACAGTTTTTTTATCCATATCTACGAATACCATTTCCTTCAGTATATCTCCGGCTTCCACATAAATAGCTCTTATGGCTTCATTTTCCAGACGGGCTTCCTCCTGTTTGTCTTTCTGTGCCTGTCTGGCAACCAGATTCCAGAACGAGCCGCCTACTACGCCAAAGATCACCAGAAGAATGACAATTCCTACAATGAATTTTACATCGATTTCTTTTTTCTCCACTGCAAATCCTCATTTCTTTCATGGCTTTTTCTTCTGCCCTATTATACATTATCTTGTTAAAATTGCAATGTCATCTTTCGACAATTCTCTCCCCTGTTTTTCCCAATTTTTCTACAACATAATTGTAAAACTGTATTCTGGATATTCCTTTTTTCCACATTGCAACTGTTCAGAGCACGATTTTTTCCACCTGCCAGCTGCCGTTTTCCACGGTCATAACTGCCATGGTCACGTCTCCACCAAAGCGGCTTCTGCCGCAGCTTCCAGGGTTCAGCCACAGCCTTCCGTCAATTTCTTTTGCAAAATACTGATGACTGTGTCCAAAAATCACCACCTGGGTATCCCCTAACTCCCAGGCAACATCTTTCCTGTCATGAACCATAAAGAATTTCACATTTCCAACTGTAAAGTTCAAGCTTCTTCGCAGATTCTGTGCCCAGTATCCATCATTGTTTCCTCGCACTACATATAAAGCGCCCAATGATCTTATAGTATCCAGAAGCTCCGGTCTGTCCACATCTCCAGCATGAAAAATGCAGTCACAGGACTGTAATATGTCCAGAACTTCTGTCCGTAAAAGACCATGTGTATCTGAAATAATTCCAATTTTAATTCTCTTATTTTCTATCATTTCACCGTTCCTTATACCACATTCATCTATATTTTTTCAAAAAACAGCCTTTTCCTCAAAACAGACAGATTTTCCCATACTCGCCGTCAAATCCAGGTTTACAGATTACTTCTCTGTTTCTAAGTTTCCGAATGCCTGAAGCAATCATGTGACTACTTTCTTTCTCAATATCCGCAATGGGAATTTCCCTTAAAATATCAAATTCATTTCCCAGTTTCTGAAGCATCTTTTCATATTCACCAGTGACTGTTTTGGTGGTTACAGCCTTTCCAACACAGGCAGAAATTACCTCAGGAAGAGGTACAATGCTCTCAAAAGGTCTGGCATTTTTTCTCACAAACCCATTTTCTCTATCAGCCAGATCCATAATTCTGTGATTCACTCCCATAGTCAGTTTTTTCCCGCATACAGGACATATTCCATGATACTTTTCTGCTTCTTCCGGACTCAGACAGATGTGACATTTTCTGTGTCCGTCATAGTGATATTTTCCCTCTTCTGGGAAAAATTCCAGTGTTCCAAGAAGACCTTTTCCATATTGGACAGCACCATAAAGTCCCTGATAGGACAATTCAATGTCCAGTAAGTTAGCCTCTCTTCCAAGCTTTGATGGAGAATGTGCATCTGAGTTTGAAATCAGCTGAAGTCCATCAAGTGCAGATAAACGCCAGTTCATAGGTGGATCTGAAGATAATCCCGTCTCCACAGCATGAACATATGAAGTAAGATCTTCAAAACATTCTTCCATGGTATCAAACCCTGAGGCGGCACCAAAAAGTCCGAAGTGAGGAGTCCAGATATGTGCCGGAACCAGCATTCCATCGGCACAGTTTTCCAGTAAAATTTCCAGAAGATCGTGACAATCAAGTCCCAGTATTGGCCTTCCGTCTGAATGAATATTTCCAATCTTTTCCAGTCTCCCAGCTATTTTATCTGCTTCTTCAAGGCCGGATAAAAGAAGTACATTATGCACCTTGCGGCACTTTCCATTCTTCTTATAGATAGAACTGATCTCCCCTGTAATTACGAAACGAGGAGCTCCCCCAGGAAGCATTTTCGCCTCTTCCAGCACATATTCATCTCTTAACCGATACAGTCCACTTTCTGCCGGAACCAGCTTTTCTTTCAGTTCCTCCCGCCAGGCAGGATGGGTAAAATCACCGGTTCCCACTAAAGAAATTCCTTTTTTTCTTGCCCACAGATCCAGATATTCCGGGGTTCCAAGCTTGCTTGTTGCCATGGAATATCTGGAATGAATGTGAAGATCTGCGATTATTTCCACTTAATTAACTCCATTTCAGTCATTTATATTTTTATCTGCAACTGCTCAAAATTCTCAAAACTATAGAAAAAGAATACTTTCCAATGTGTTCTTTTTATTTCTTTTTATACCAGTTTGTAATCCATTTTCCTGCCGCTGTCAGGTTCTTTGAGTACCATTTTCCTGTATTACTGCAGCCAGATTTTATAAATGCAGAGCTTTCTGCTTTGTTTGACAGGCTCCATGCCATATAGCTGATATTGTTTTTATCCAGGAAAGTCAGCCACTTTTTTGCTTCAGCTTTATCAAGTCCACCATTTCCAGAAGCATCACAGATACTAAACTCGGATACAAATAACGGCAGTCCTTTATCAAGGGCAGCCTGTGCTTTATCTCTCAGCCATTCCTTATGTGTTGCTGCGTAAAAGTGCAGGGTGTACATTACGTTTTTCCTGTATTTCTTACTAACCGGGGAAAGCGCAGCCTGATCTACATCCTGTGACCAGTTGGGCGTTCCTACCAGAATCACAGCTTTTTTGTCATAGGTGCGGATACCTTTTATAATCTTTTCAGCGTATTTTTTTATTGTACTCCAGGATGTTCCTCCATTTGGCTCATTACAGATTTCGTAGATCACATTGGTATTATTTTTGTATTTTTTTGCCATTTTTTTGAAAAACTTCAAAGCTTCTTTCTGATTTTGCTGAGGGTTTCCATCACTTAAAATATGCCAGTCAATAATCACATACATACCTGCATTTGTGGCATATTTTACAGCGTTATCAATACACGCTTCCAGCTTACGCCGATTGGATGCATCCCCGGTACAATAGCCGTTATATTCAGCAGTATACATGGCAAGACGCACTGCATTTACCTTCCAGTTTTTCTTCATAAAAGTAAATGCACTTTGATTTACATACTCTGGATACCAGGACAGACCATGGGTGCTGATACCTCTAAGCTGTACTTTTTTCCCACTGCTGTTTACAAGCTGTGTGCTTTTTACCTGTAATCTGGGAAGCTTGGACGCAGCCGCTACCGGTACACAGAATGCACATAAAAATACGATTGCAATAAGCAAACCGAACCATTTTTTTCCTTTTTTTCTCATTAAACCCCCTCCTCCATTAATCTCCAGCCGTTGTCTTTTAGCCACTTTTGTCTTTCCCGGTAATCTGGAAGGATCTTCTCAACTTCTTTCCAGAATGCCTGGGAATGGTTCATTTCCCTACGGTGGCAAAGCTCATGGACCACCACATAATCCAGCACCTCAGGAGGTGCCAGAATTAACAGCCAGTTAAAATTCAGATTTCCATTTGCGGCACAGCTTCCCCATCTTGTTTTCTGTTGACGCAGGGTAATTTTCCCATAGCTTACCCCTAACTTTTCTGCATAATATGCCACTCGCCTTGGAATTACCACGCAGGCTTTATTCTGCAGATGCTGTCTTTCCAGGGCAGACAGCTTTTGTACGTTCTCCTTCTGTGCATCTCTTTTCTGGATTTTTTCCAGATTTTTCAGGATCCATTCTTGTTTTTCTTCCACAAATTTCTGAATTTTTGCTTCGGAAAGACGGAGAGGCGCGCGTACAACAACACTGCCATCAGCCTTAATTTCCAGGCTCATAGTTTTGCGGCTGCTGCGGATGATCTGGTAGGAAATCTGAGAGCTCAGCATAGGATTTTCTCCATGTAAGCGTTCATCTGCTGCTCCAGTATTTCCATCTTTTCCCTGGTGTCTTTCTCCTTATATTCCAACCGCTTTATAATCCTGGAAATATAATTCTTTTCTTTCATGATCTGCCATGTTTCCTTAAAATACAGGTCGTAATACTGTGCTGCATAGGACACCCAGTAATCTACGGATGTAACCCTGTCAGGAGATGAAACTGCCTCTTTTCTCAGGCAGGATTCCCATACCTTTGGAGATATTTTGCCTTCTCCGGCATGCTCCTGAGGGACACCGATCATAGCCTCCACAGAATCCACCAGCTTCACTCTGCAATTGTCCAGCTTGTCTGCATCGCGGATCATTTTTGCGTGGAAAAGAGTTCTTTCGTCCTGAATTCCTTCCAGCCTGAAATCACTGTGTCTGGCGATTGCAACGCGAATGATGTCATCATAGCTTCTGTCTTCTATGAATCTGCTGATCATCGGATTTTCTCCCTCAAATAACAATTGTACACCGAATGCCGCGTGATCCATAGTGTCCGGTGAAAAGCTGTTATAAAGACGAAGCTGTTCGAATCTTCCAATATCGTGAAGCAGGGCAATAAGCTCCGCAAGCTGTTGGTCTTCCTCATTCAAGTGCATTCTGTGACCAATTTCACGAGCACTTTTTACCACCCCATATGTGTGAATGATTTTTAATTTTATCTTTTCATCTTCTCTGTCATATCCATTTAAATAATCCTCGAAAACGCCTCTTGCATGTTTAAAATCTATCTTCAAAATGCCTTCCTTTCCGCTGTATCTTTTGCACATCCGGAGCAAATATTAAGTAACCGCTTTTGTCAATGTGCTGATACTGAACAGCAGCTCTTTTAATCCTTATTATAAACCACCTGGTTTTCTTTTCCAATAAAAGCGTCAGATTTTCGAAAATTTCTACAGACTTGCGAAGGTTTGATGCATAACGTATAATACAAGACAATGATAACATATATTAATATAAGCAAACAAATTTCGCTATTGTTTATATTTCGTTACTGTTCACTGGTAACGTTCCGCGAAGCGTTTTTTGTGAACAAAGTTCATAGATAGCACAACTCTGCATGCTTCATGAAGCTTGTAGATAATACTCATTTTCAGGGAGGATGCCATGGCAGATAAAATACCTGATATTTCACCAAACGTAGACGAAACCATGAAGGAGCTTGAAACCCATGGTTCTTTTGAGCTGCCAGTAGAAACTTATACAGATAATTGTGAGATTTTCCGCTCCTTATACAACCACTGGCATAAGGAAATGGAGATCATCTGTATTGACAAAGGAAACGGTCTTGCAAGGCTTAACCGGGAAACTCTGCGTCTGAAAGAGGGAGATCTTCTCATTGTCAACAGCGGTGTTCTGCATGGAATCAAGTCAGATTCCAGACATATTTTATATTACAGAAGCGTGGTGTTTGACCTTAGCTTTCTGGCGGGTCCTGCTGGGGATCTCTGTCAGGAAAAAGTAATCTCCCTGCTTATGGAAAACCGGGCAGAATTCACCCATCTGATCACTCCTGCCAATGAAAATTATAATAATATTTTCCATCTTTTCTGCGAGATCCATGAATGCCACAATGAAAAACCGCCCTTTTATTATATGAAGCTGAAAGGACTTTTCTATGGGCTTTTTTATGAAATGCTGGCAGGAAATTACATCATTACTACAGATGCCGAACAGAACAGGAATCTTTTATCTGTAAAAAAGGTCCTGGACTATATCAGTGCCCATTACCGTGAGCCTCTGTCTGTAAAGGAACTGTCCGGTCTTTCCAATTACAGTGAATTCTATTTTATGAAGCTGTTCAAACAGTATACTGGAAAAACAGCAGCAGCCTACTTAAATGACTACAGACTTGAAAAGGCAAAGTCCCTGCTTTTGCATACAGATGCATCTGTGACGGACATTGCTCTGGATGTAGGTTTTAACAATACCAGTTATTTTATAAAAAAATTTCAGGAAGCCAATCAGCTGTCTCCTCACAAATTCCGCAAAAAAATGTCATAACAGAACAGTTTTGTTGTATTTTTCCAAGAGCTGCATATGCTAATATAACACCATCGAACAAAGGTGATGTCCACGGCATCAGGCGTACCGGTGGATTTCAGACGAGCATCATTCACACGCTCTCGAAAGGAGAAAATAATTATGAAAGCTTTAGAAACTATGATCCAGAACATGTTCCACAAAGACTGCGCGGCATGTACCGACCAGGAAGTATACGAAGCACTTCTCACCTATACAAAAGAGCAGTTAGCTGCAAAAGGCTATCACGATGGCAAGAAAAAAATTTACTATATTTCTGCCGAATTTCTCATTGGTAAGCTTCTTTCCAACAATCTGATCAACCTTGGAATCTACGATGAGGTTGCTGAATTTCTGAAAAAGAATGGCAAATCTCTTGCAGAAATTGAATCCGTTGAGCCAGAACCATCTCTTGGAAATGGTGGTCTTGGACGTCTGGCTGCATGTTTCCTGGATTCCATTGCAACACTTGGACTTCCTGGAGAAGGTATTGGTCTGAATTACCATCTTGGACTTTTCAAACAGGTTTTTGAGGACAATCTTCAGCATGAAGTACCGAATCCATGGATCACTCCTGATTCCTGGCTGACTGCTACAGATGTGACTTATATGGTTCCTTTCAGAGGTTTTTCCCTGAAATCTACCATGTATAGTATCGATGTTGCAGGCTATGAAAACAAAGCGATCCACCTTAATCTTTTTGACATTGATCTGGCAGATGAGTCCATGGTTCATGATGGAATTACCTTTAACAAAAAGGATATTCTCCACAATCTGACACTGTTCCTGTATCCGGATGACAGCGATGAAGATGGACGTAAGCTTCGTGTTTACCAGCAGTATTTCATGGTCAGCAATGCCGCTCAGCTGATTCTGGATGAGGCAGTTTCCAAGGGTAGCAACCTTCATGATCTGGCTGATTATGCTGTCGTTCAGATCAATGACACTCACCCAAGTATGATCATTCCTGAGTTCATCCGCCTTCTTGGTGAGCGTGGAATTGACTTTGATGAAGCTGCTGAAATCGTTTCCCATGTATGTGCATATACCAATCATACAATTCTGGCTGAGGCACTTGAAAAATGGCCAATCCATTATCTGGAGGACATTGTTCCACAGCTGGTTCCGATCATCCGCAAGCTGGATGAAAAAGTAAAAGCCAAATATCCGGCTGAAAATCTCGCTATTATTGACAGCAATAATCTGGTTCATATGGCACATATGGACATTCATTATGGCTTCTCAATCAATGGTGTTGCAGCCCTTCATACAGAGATTCTGAAGAACTCCGAGCTGCATCAGTTTTATGAAATTTATCCTGAAAAATTCAATAATAAGACCAATGGTATCACTTTCCGTCGCTGGTTAATGTATTGCAACCAGCCGCTGACCATGTTTATTTCTTCACTTATTGGAGAGGGTTATAAGAAAGATGCCGATGAACTGAAGAAGCTTCTGGCTTACAAAGATGACCAGAAGGTTCTGGATCAGCTGCTTGAGATCAAGACAAATGCAAAGAAGATCTGCAAGGATTTTGTTCTGGAAAATACTGGTATCGAGATTGATGAAAACAGTGTTTTTGATATCCAGATCAAGAGACTTCATGAGTATAAACGTCAGCAGTTAAATGCTCTTTATATTATTTATAAGTATCTGGAAATCAAAGACGGAAAGAAACCGGAAAGACCGATTACTTTCATCTTTGGTGCAAAAGCAGCTCCTGCTTATTACATTGCAAAGGATATCATTCATCTGCTTCTGACTCTGGAAACCCTGATTCAGAATGACCCGGACGTAGCACCTTATATGAAGCTTGTTATGGTGGAAAACTACAATGTAAGTGCTGCTGAAAAACTGATCCCTGCCTGCGATATTTCCGAGCAGATTTCCCTGGCTTCCAAGGAGGCAAGCGGTACCGGAAACATGAAGTTTATGCTGAATGGTGCTATTACTCTTGGTACTATGGACGGAGCAAATGTGGAGATCAGTGATCTGGTTGGCAAGGATAATATTTATATCTTTGGTGAGTCCAGTGATGAAATTATCAAGCATTATGAGAAGATGGATTACAATTCCAGAGCAATTTATGAGGGAGATGCTGATATTAAAAAGTATGTAGATTTTATTGTCAGCGAGCCGATGCTGAAGCTTGGTAAAGAGGAACATCTGAGAAACTTCTATAACGAGCTTTTGAATAAAGACTGGTTTATGACTTTGCTGGATCTCAAAGATTATATTAAAGTTAAAGATCAGGTATTTGCGGATTATGAAGACCGCAACAGCTGGGCAAAGAAAATGCTCGTAAATATCGGAGAAGCCGGATTCTTCTCTTCTGACAGAACCATTGAGCAGTATAATAAAGATATCTGGCATTTAAACTAAAAAAGTCCATCCCGTGGCAGTATATATAGCTGTCGCGGGATTTTTTTATAACAATATTCACATTTTCACTCTGAAGTACTACTTTTTTCTGTTACTGTCTGCAGAGTCAACAGTGATCTTTTTCCCATTACTGTTCCCCTAAGTTCGTACAAAATAAAGCAGCATAACCTTGCAAAATCGAGGATTTCCAATTACAATGAATACATCATTTATGAAAGGATTTTACAAAATGACAAAGGAAGAACTCGCTCTTGAAGTGATAGATCGATTAAAGAAAGAATACCCCCTGGCAGATTGCACTCTTGATTACGACGAAGCCTGGAAACTGTTGGTAAGCGTACGGCTGGCAGCACAGTGTACCGATGCCAGAGTCAATGTTGTAGTGCAGGATCTGTATGCCAGATATCCGGATGTAGCCGCACTTGCAGCTGCTGCTCCTGAGGAAATTGAAGCGATTGTAAAGCCTTGCGGACTGGGAAAAAGTAAAGCCAGAGACATCAGCGCATGCATGAAAATCCTGCATGAAAAATACCATGACAATGTTCCATGTAACTTTGACGCTCTTCTCGCCCTCCCTGGCGTAGGACGCAAAAGTGCCAATCTGATCATGGGCGATGTATTCGGTAAACCAGCTATTGTCACTGATACACACTGCATTCGTCTCACCAACCGGATTGGCCTTGTGGATGGAATCAAGGATCCTAAGAAAGTTGAAATGGCACTGTGGAAAATCATTCCGCCGGAAGAGGGAAATGACTTCTGTCACCGCCTGGTAAACCATGGACGGGAGGTTTGTACTGCCAGAACCAGGCCTTATTGCGACAGATGCTGTCTCGCTGATATCTGCGCCAAGAACGGAGTAGACTAAAGCATGTTTGAAAAAGGCTTTCTGCAGGACGTGCAGGTTTTAAAGCTATCTATAAAAAAGGAAGCATTTTCGCACCGGATATTCTTCGAAAATGCTTCTTTTTATGGTTATTCTCCCATACTTCTTCTCAACACAAACATAAAAATCTTCTCAAATCCCACACTCACTGCAATAATGACAATCGTCCATGCAAACAGGTCTGGTGTCTCCAGATACACCTTAGCTTTGTATAATTTTTCACCAATGGACCCAGCAGGAATGCCGATTACTTCAGCCGCAATCCCCGCTTTCCAACAGAGACCAAGTCCCAGTTTACAGGCAGTAACTGCATATGGCATAACCTGGGAAAGATAGATAAATTGTAATTTTTTTCCCACTCCCGCGCCAAAGGAATCTGCCATCTCCAGAAGCTGTTTGTCCGTCTGCCTGATTCCTTCCAGAATATTTGTATATACCACTGGAAAAACCATGAGAAACGAAATAAAAACGGATAAGTTTCTGGATGGGATCCAAATCAGGCACAGAATGATAAAAGAAGCAACTGGCGTAGCTTTTATCATCATGATCAATGGCTCCATCAGCACTTCCATAGCAAAAAAAGCAGAAGAAAGTGCCGCCAGAACTATTCCCAGGAGCAAAGCCAGAGAAAATCCCAGTATAATCCTTACGAAACTGAATACCACAGATTTCCAGAAATCTCCCATTACAATCAATTCGGTAAGTCTCTTTATAACAGAAACAGGAGATGCCAGAAGGATCTCCTGTTTCAGATACATACTGGTCAGCTGCCATACCATAATCCATACGGCAGCTGCCACAATTTTATAAAATATCCGATATTTTTTTGCCTTATCAGCGTTTATAATAGAAGTCCTCATCTGGTAACTGACCTCCGATTGTTTCCGGATTCTGCTCATTTAGTGTGTTCAGATAGCCGGAAAGAATGGTCTGCATTTCGTCGCCCTCCATAAATACAATACTGCATTCCGGAATGGCTTTTGCTGCAACTTCTGCCGGAATAATATCATGGTTTCCAATGATCTGGGCAGCTGCTTCTGTATCAGAATTTACAAATTCTACAGAGTCCTTATATGCATCCATAAACGCATCAATATCTGCTTCATGCTCTTTCAGATAATCATTTCTGGCAATTACAACACCTGTTACCAGCCTGCTTCCATCTGTTGCAGAAGACTCCCAAAGCTCATTCAGGTCAAGAGCCACACGAAGGTTCTCATTTTTCATAAGTGCAGTGGTTACAAAAGGCTGTGGAAGAAGTCCAACTGCTGTCTGGTCTTCTGCAAGCGCTGCTACAACCTCTGCATGCTCAGACTTGTACTCAATGGTCACATCCTTCTCCGGATCCAGTCCATTAGACTTCAGAACAGAGTTTAACGCATACTCCGGAGTTGCACCTTTACCGCTGGCATAGATCGTTTTTCCCTTTAAATCATCTACAGACTGGATGGAATCACCATTCTCCACCAGATAAAGAACACCAAGAGTATTTACTGCCAGAATGCTGACGTTTTTATCTGTTTTCTGATATAAAACGGAGGCTAAATTGGATGGAACAGCTGCTACATCTACCTGTCCCTGAACGATCATTGGAACAATTTCATCTGGAGATGCAGCAAGGGAAAACTCATAATTCTCATCGTCCAGAAGCTGTGCCATTCCCATTGCAGTAGGACCCTTCAGTGCCCCAATTTTCAATACCGAACTGTCTGAATCCGTATCATCAGCTGGCTCTTCTGATGTCTCATCTGTCGCTTCCGTTTCTTCATTCTGTTCTTCTGCCAATACAATATTTGCGCTTCCAATACCTCCAGCCATTGTTCCAACACCAAGTGCAGCTGCCATAAACCATGATAATGCTCTTCTCTTCATAGAATGTCCTTTCCGGATCTTTACCTGATCCCATCAGTTCGTAATAGGTTACTGTTCACTGGTAACATTCCGCGAGGTGTTTTTTGTGAACAAAGTTCACAGAAAACCCGAGAGTTGCGGCGCGAAATCATGCAAAGCATGATTTCTGTGCATCGCGAAGCGTGTTACTGTGAACGGAGTGAACAGTAACCGTAATAGAAACTATACTGCTGCAGCAGTCAGATATTTGTCTCTTGGATTTATAGTCAAACTATATGCGTCATAATCATTATCCAGATCAAAACATGGAATTCAGGAAAAAGAGAAATTCAGTTTCGTCACAGTCAAAATAATCCGGTTCTACCCATATCATGCTTTATACTGCCTGAAGAAAAGGGTCAGACTGTCCAGGGCCTTGGCAAGGACAAGCGCTTCCTTCTCGTCCAGTACATCAAGCACTGCATCTGTCATTTTGCGGTGAAATTCCGCATGGTGATGATATGCCTTTCTTCCTTTCAGGGTGAGATGGATAAATACCACACGGCGATCCTGCTCACTTCGCTCCCTTGTGGCGTATCCCTTTTTTACAAGGCTGTTCATGGAAGTAGTCAGGGAACCTACGGTGATATTCAGTTTGGCCGCAATGTCGGACATTTTGTTCCCACCAAGGCCTACAGCTTCAATAATATGCATATCATTATTCGTGATATCCTTATATTCTTCCGTAATGATTGCCTGCTCTTCCAGCTCCATAATCTCGTTAAACAGATGTACCAGTACATCATTAATAACTTCCCTGTTCTCCACTCTTTTCTCTCCTATAATGTGACAACATTATTTTCTATAAAACATTCAAGCAAATATTTACGGTAAGTATATCACAATTTGATATGTTTTTCTACAATTTTACAAATTTCGAAAACGCTTATAGCGCTTATTCAGTAATTTTTCCGGATCAAGCAACTGATAGGTTTCCAGGAATTCTTCTATTCTGTTTTTCAACTCTTCCATGGTATCTGCCATATTTTCTCTGGTAAGAGGCTGATTCTCAGGGATTACCTGCTCAATAATTCCAAGGTCCTTCAGATCTACGGCTGTCAGCTTCATTACTTCTGCGGCTTCCTTTGCCCGTGTGCTGTCTTTCCACAAAATAGATGCAAAGCCTTCTGGGGAAAGAATTGAATAAATGGAATTCTCCATCATCCAGACCTGATCACCTGCGGCAAGAGCAAGGGCCCCACCGCTGCCACCTTCTCCAATTACAATAGAAAGCACCGGAACTTTAAGGCTGGAGAGCTCATACAGATTTCGGGCAATTGCCTCTCCCTGGCCCCGTTCTTCCGCCTCCAGTCCACAAAACGCCCCGGGTGTATCCACAAGGCAGATCACTGGTCTGTGGAATTTTTCTGCCTGCTTCATAAGACGCAGGGATTTTCGGTAGCCTTCCGGAGAAACCATGCCAAAATTATGGGCAATATTCTCTTTTGTACCATTTCCTTTTTCCTGGGCGATCACAGTTACAGGCTTTCCTGCAAGGTATGCAATACCGCCAATCAGAGCCGGATCATCGCCAAAAAGTCTATCTCCATGAAGCTCTATAAAGTAATCAAACAGCCAGGGAAGATAATCTTTTCCTGTTGGGCGTTCTTTGCTTCGTGCAAGAGAAACATGCTCCCAGGCAGATTTTTTTGCTGTGATTTTCGTCGTAAAATCCACATTTAATTTGTTGTTTACAGACATGCCGTCAGCTGAATCAGATTTTTTTTCTGAAATCTTCTCTGCATTTTCCTGTCCTTCCAGACTTTCCGCACAATCATTTTTACAATGCATTTTCAAGAGTCTGGCCAGTGTTTCTTTCATGTTCTTTCGTTCTGCAATCTGATCAATAAATCCATGTTCCAACAGAAATTCTGAACTCTGAAATCCTTTAGGAAGCTTCTGCCGGATCGTTTGTTCTATCACTCTGGGACCTGCAAAACCAATTAATGCACCTGGTTCTGCCAGGATAATATCTCCCAACATGGCAAAGCTTGCTGTCACACCACCGGTAGTTGGATTCGTAAGGACACTGATATAAAGAAGCCCGGAATCGCTGTGTCTTTTTAAAGCTGCGGAAGTCTTTGCCATCTGCATCAGGGATACAATTCCTTCCTGCATTCTGGCACCTCCTGAGCAGGCAAAAAGCACTACAGGCAGACGTTCCTGTGTTGCCCTTTCCACTGCTCTGGCAATTTTTTCTCCCACATTTTCTCCCATACTAGCCATGAGAAAACGGCTGTCACACACTCCAAGCACTACAGATATTCCGCCTATTTTTGCCTTTCCTGTGACAATTGCTTCGTCCAGGTTTGTCTTTTCCTGAAGCTTTTTTACCTTCTCTTCGTACCCTTTATAGGACAAAGGATTACTTATTGGCATTACCTTATCCCACTCTTCAAAGGTTCCTTCATCTGCCAGCATTTCGATTCTTCTCCTTGCATGAACACGGAAATAATTGCCGCAATGCGGACAGATATAGGCATTCTTTTTCACCTCATCTACAAATACAGCGGCCTTGCAGGCATTGCATTTCTTCAGCATACCATCCGGCACTTCTGGTTTCATTTCTTTATCTGCACCTGCAGATTTGTTTGCAATTGTACGTTTAAAGGCATATCTAAGCTTCATTTACCTTCACTCCTCCGATCTGATGACTCTCCAGAAAGCCGATATCAAATACACCTTTCTGATAGTCCGGATCGTTCATAATTTCAAACTGATAGTCTACATTTGTATCAACACCCTGAATGATCATTTCTCCCAGAGCGCTTTTCATTTTTGCAATTGCTTCCTCACGGTTATTGCCGTGTACGATCAGCTTTGCAAGCATGGAATCATAATACGGTGGAATCTGATAACCATTGTAAATTCCTGTATCTACCCGGATTCCCTGGCCTCCGGGAAGATGAAGATCCGTGATTGTTCCAGGTGACGGGCGAAAATTTTTCCATGGATTTTCGGCATTAATACGACATTCTATAGCATGTCCCTGAATATGAATATCTTCCTGGGAAAAAGGCAGAGCTTCCCCGGAAGCAATCCTTAACTGCTCCTTAACCAGATCCAGACCGGTAACCCATTCTGTCACAGGATGCTCAACCTGAATACGGGTATTCATCTCCATAAAATAAAATTTCCCTGTCTTTTCAAGGAGAAATTCAATGGTTCCGGCATTTACATAATGTGCTGCTTTCGCCGCTTTTACTGCTGCAATTCCCATCTCTTTCCGCAGCTCTTCTGACACTGCCATAGAAGGAGATTCTTCAATCATTTTCTGATGATTTCGCTGAATCGAACAGTCCCTTTCTCCAAGGTGTACTACATTTCCATGACTGTCTGCAAGGATCTGAAATTCAATATGTCTGGGATGTTCCACAAAATGCTCGATATACATGGTTCCATCTCCAAATGCGATCTGAGATTCCTTCTGGGCTGTAAGAAATGCCAGTTCAAAGTCCTCCGGAGAGAAGGCAGTTCTCATACCTTTTCCACCGCCTCCAAGAGCTGCTTTTATGATGACCGGATAGCCAATCTGACTGGCCTCTCTTGCTCCTGTTTCCACATCCAGAATAGCTTTTGTAGTGCCGGGGATTACTGGAACTCCTGCTGCTTCCATGGTATTTCTGGCAATCTGTTTGTTTCCCAGATTCTGGATTACCTGTGATGGAGGTCCCACAAAAGTGATGCCGCACTGCTCACAAATCTGGGCAAATCTGGCATTTTCAGATAAGAAGCCAAATCCAGGATGTATTGCATCTGCACCGGATACTATGGCGGCACTGATAATACTTTCCATATTCAGATAACTTTTAACAGAAGGTCCCGGTCCAATACAGATGGCTTCGTCTGCAAGCTGCGTATGCAGGCTTTCTTTGTCTGCCTCAGAATACACTGCAACTGCTTCTATTCCCATTTCCCGACAGGCGCGGATGATCCTTACGGCAATTTCTCCGCGATTGGCAATTAATAACTTTCTGATCATAATTTCACCCTTCCGAGTATCGTAATATATATCTATCTAGCCCACCATAAAAGTAAGTTCCGCTTTCACTACAACCTTTCCATCCACAGTTGCCACAGCCTCTCCAACACCCATAGGCCCTTTCTGTTTCATGACTTTCATTTCCAGTTTTAGCTTATCTCCAGGCTGAACTTTCCCTTTAAACCGGCACTTATCAATGCCGCCAAAGTAAGCAATCCTGCCTTTGTTTTCAGGCTTGGAAAGAATCGCGACCGCACCTGTCTGTGCCAGTGCCTCCACGATCAGAACGCCTGGCATTACCGGCTCCTGGGGAAAATGTCCTTTAAAAAAATCCTCCCGGAATGTGACACATTTATAGCCAACAGCAAATTCTCCCGGTTCATAATCTTCGATGTAGTCAACCAAAAGGAACGGGTGACGATGAGGAAGGATTTCCTCAATTTGTTTTATATTTAAGTGATTCATATCTGCTCCTATTTCATTGAAAAACAAATGTATTTATCCTATTTTTGATAAAATGGTCTGCGTGTCAAAAGGGATTCTGACCTTTTAACATGGATATTATAAAATTTAGCTTCTTTCTATATCAACGGATTACAAATAACGGCTGTCCATACTCTACAGGCTGACCGTTTTCAACCAGAATTTCTGCAACTTCTCCATCAAAATCGCTTTCAATATCGTTCATCAGTTTCATAGCTTCTACAATAGCAAGAATCTGTCCTTTTTTTACTATATCTCCCACTTTTACAAAGGCAGGAGCATCCTCAGATGGAGCTGCATAGAATGTTCCTACCAGAGGAGATTTCACAGTATTTCCTGTTGGTTCTCCGTTGGAAATCACTGTATCTGAAGCCTGTTTTTTCTCACTTGCAGAAAGTTCTTTATCCGCTATTTTTCTATCTGGAGCCTGTTCTGAAATGCTATATTTTTCTCCATATACGAAACCTTTTTCTCCTGTTTCAGCACCAGATAACATGTTATTTTGCAGGGTTCCAGGTATGATCACAGGTGCAATTTTATTATTTAAAGTCAGTTTCACTCCATCACTTTCATAGCAGAAAGACTCCAGATGAGAAGCTGATACATGGTCAACCAACTTTAATATCTGTTCAAATTCCATGATTTTTTCTCCTTATTTACAGCAATTTCTGCAGCAATTCATACTTTAAATGTAGCTGTTCAGTACCTTCAAAGTTACAGGCTTCGCAAACTGATATTACTCACTTTTACCTGTATTTTTTCATTAAAAGTACTGCGTTATGTCCACCAAATCCAAGAGAATTACTCATAGCATAATTTACTTCCTGCCGTGTTGGTCCGCCGATGCAATAATCGAGATTCAACTCTTCTTCTGTCTCCTTTGTGCCTACAGTCTGATGAATAAAACCTTCCTCAATGGACTTCACACAGACAACAGCTTCCACACCTCCGGCGGCTCCTAAAAGATGTCCGATCATAGATTTGGTAGAATTAATTTTTACCTTCTTAGCCGCATCTCCAAGGGCTGCTTTAATGGCTCTTGTTTCAAAAAGATCGTTGTGGTGTGTACCTGTTCCGTGCGCATTAATGTAGTCGATTTCTTCTGGCTGTATACCAGCTTCTTTCATGGCATCCATCATAGCACGTGCCGCTCCGCTGCCGTCTTCAATCGGAGACGTAATGTGGTAGGCATCGGCAGTTGCGCCATATCCCACTACCTCAGCATAGATCTTCGCACCACGTGCTTTTGCATGCTCAAGTTCCTCCAGAACAACAACTCCGGCTCCTTCTCCAATTACGAAACCGCCTCTTTCTTTATCGAATGGAATGGACGCACGATATGGATCCTGACTGGTGCTAAGAGCGGTCAGATTCGTAAATCCAGCCACACCAACCGGGCTGATCGCACCTTCCGTTCCCCCTGCGATCATAACTTCTGCATCGCCATACTGGATTGCACGAAATGCATCTCCGATACAATGTGTTCCAGACGCACAGGCAGTCACTACGTTGGTGCATTTTCCCCTTGCACCAAGCGCAATGGATACGTTTCCAGCGGCCATATTGCTGATCATTTTGGGAACAAGAAGAGGGTCAACCTTGGATGGTCCGCGCTGGATCAGTCTCTGATCTGCTGCCTCCATTGCAGGAAGGCTTCCAATGCCAGAACCCACAATTACCCCGATGCGGAAAGGATCTTCTTTTTCCATTTCAATTCCTGCATCTGCCATAGCTTCCTTTGATGCAGCCACTGCATACTGGGAAAACAACTCCATTCGTTTGGCAGCTTTAAAATCCATATAATCTTTTGCATTAAAATTTTTTACTTCTGCAGCAAGCTTCACCTTAAAATCTGCAGTATCAAATCTGGTAATTTCTCCGATTCCTATTTTGCCTGTTTTTACACTTTCCCAGAAGGCCTGCACATTATTTCCCACAGGTGTTACTGCTCCAAGTCCAGTCACCACTACACGTCTTTTACTCATAACATTCCTCCATCTACGCACAAAACCTGCCCTGTAATATATCTGGCTTCCGGTGATGCCAGGAATGCTACTGCCTTGGCTACATCCTCCGGTTCACCATAAGTTCCCATAGGAATATTCTTCAAGGTTTCTTCTTTTACCTTATCAGAAAGTACATCTGTCATGTCCGTTCTGATAAAGCCAGGAGCAACGGCATTTACGGTAATTCCTCTTGATGCAAGTTCCTTTGCTGCAGTCTTTGTGAGACCGATCACACCTGCTTTTGAGGCTGCATAATTAGCCTGTCCGGGGTTTCCGCCGATGCCTACAACGGATGCCATATTTACAATGCGTCCGCTTTTCTGCTTCAACATCTGTCTGGCCACATGACGAATGCAGTTAAAAGTTCCTTTAAGATTTGTATCTATAACTCCGCAGAAATCATCCTCACTCATTGCCATCAGAAGCCCGTCTTTTGTAATTCCTGCGTTATTCACCAAGATATCTATCTGTCCATATTTTTTTACTGTTTCTTTAATAAAAGCACCGCAGGCATCAAAGTCAGATACGTTGCACTGACTGGTTTCAGCCGCACCTCCGGCAGCAATAATCTCAGCTTTCACTGCCTCCGCTTTTTCTTTTGAACCATTATAATTTATAACTACAAATGCTCCCTTAGCAGCAAGCTCAAGAGCAATCGCTCTTCCGATTCCACGGGAAGCACCTGTTACAACTGCAATCTTTTTTTCTGCATTCATTCCTTGTTTTACTCCTGTAAAGTCAGGTGAATATCATATTTTTCCAGCACGACAAACATTAACTTTTCCTTTGTTAACCACTTCTGAATTTCTCCGTATCGGCTGCTTCTGATAATACCTGTATTATTTTAATTAACTGTTTTTGATCTTATTTTCTACTGTGTATAAGATCTGAAATCTGTTCAAGATCTTCCACATTCTGAATATTATAGGTCTTCATTTCCGGCGCTATTTTCTTCATAAAACCAGCCAAAGTCTTTCCGGGACCAATTTCTACGAAAGTATCCACACCCTCCTGAATCATCTTTTCCACACTCTGCTGCCAGAGAACAGAGGAAGAAATCTGCCTTGCAAGAAGATTTTTTGTCTCGCTGATGTCTGTCACATACTGGGCGGTCACATTGGTCACATAAGGAATCTTCAGACCGGAAAGCTCTACTTTTGACAGTTCTTTTTCCAGTTCTTTTCCTGCATTTTGAAGCAAAGAGGAATGAAAAGGGCCACTTACTGCAAGGGAAAGTACACGTCTTGCACCGGCTTCTTTCAGCTTCACAGAAGCTTCTTCTACAGCAGGTTTTGGTCCTGTGATAACAATCTGTCCAGGGCAGTTGTAATTGGCAATTTCAGCCTTTGTTCCTGCAATTGCGTTCTGGATCTTATCTGCATCAAGACCTATAACAGCTGCCATAGAGCCTTCTCCTGCCGGCACTGCGTGTTCCATAAGGATTCCTCTTTTTCGCACAGTTACTATGGCATCTTTCACACTCATTCCACCTGAAACAGCAATGGCACAGTACTCTCCAAGGCTTAATCCGGCAGTTATATCCGGATGAAGCCCACACTCCTCCACCACTTTTTCCATTGCAAGACAGGTGGTTACCAGTGCTGCCTGCGTATATTCCGTAAGATTTAATCTGTCATTTTTTTCAAAGCAAAGAGCTTTCATATCCAGAGAAAGCCATTGACTTGCCTGGTCAAAAACCTGTCTGGCAGAGGGATACTTTTCATAAAAATCCTGTCCCATTCCAGCCTTCTGTGCTCCCTGTCCAGGGAAAAGAAATGCGATCTTACTCATAAATTCCAGTTCCTTTCAACAACGCATCCGTCTCTTTTACCAACTTTCTGATCAGTTCCTGACAGCTCATCTGCTCCTTCACAAGTCCTGCACTCTGACCAGCCATAACGCTTCCCATTTTCACATCTCCGTCTACAACAGCACGGCGCAGGCTGCCAAGCGTCATCTGCTCCAGTTCCTCAAACGGAACTCCTTCTGCCTCTTTTTTCAAGTATTCTTTTGTCATCTGATTGCGGAGAGCACGTACCGGATGACCGGTGGAACGACCGGTTACCTTTGTATCAATGTCCTTTGCTTTCAGTATCATATCTTTGTAATTCTGATGTGCCCAGCACTCTGTGGTTGCCACAAAATGAGTTCCCATCTGAACGGCTTTTGCACCAAGCATGAAGGCTGCTGCAATCCCTCTTCCGTCTGCGATTCCACCAGCTGCAATAACCGGAATGTTCACTGCATCTACGACCTGAGGCACCAGAACCATTGTGGTTGTCTCACCGATATGACCACCGGATTCACATCCTTCTGCCACTACAGCATCCGCTCCGCATCGCTCCATTCTCTTTGCGTGAGCCACAGAAGCAATAACCGGAATGATCTTTACTCCTGCTTCCTTCCACATTTTCATGTATTTCTCAGGGTTTCCTGCACCGGTTGTAACCACTGGAACTTTTTCTTCCACAATTACCTGTGCAATCTCATCTGCGTATGGACTCATCAGCATAATATTCACACCAAAAGGTTTATCGGTGAGTTTTTTCACCTCCCGTACCTGCTGACGAACCCAGTCTGCAGGAGCGCTTGCGGCTCCAATCAGCCCCAGCCCACCAGCTGCTGAAACAGCTGCTGCCAGATGATATTCTGCCACCCAGGCCATGCCGCCTTGAATGATCGGGTATTCAATTCCAAGTAATTCTGTAACTTCTGTTTTCATGAAATTCTCCATTCTGTAATTCCGTTATACCATGCCCGCCTATGGCAAATACATGCCGGTATCATTCTGTAAACAACTTATATTTCCTGACATTCCGGCTTATTATTTATGTATACTGTCAAAGCCTGAATACAAAATTTCCAAATTACTGGCGACTCTGAAGATAGCTTTCCACATCACCGATGGTCTTAATATTCTCAAGATCTTCAGTAGGAATCTCTACCTCAAACTCTTCCTCCAGTGCCATTACCATCTCAAAAAGATCAAGAGAATCTGCTCCGAGATCTTCTTTGAAAGATGTTTCTGCTGTCATTGTACTTACGTCTGCTCCTAATGAATCTGCTGCGATTTCTTTGATTTTTTCTAACATTTTTTGTTCTCCTTATTTTGTTTTTTAGATTTTCAAATCCATTTTTAACTTTTTATGATTCAAAGCTTTACGTGGTTGCTGTTCACTTTATATGACCAGAGTGTGTTTGAAAAAGGTATTCTGCAAAATATACTGCAAAATAGAGCCCGCAGATTGCGGAAATGATTTTCAAAACGCTTTCTAACAACCTGTATTAATCAGCCTGAATTACCTGATTTCCAGAGCAAAGCAGTCTTTTTTATCTGCTATAGTTTTATTTTTCAAAGCCCTGATACACATTTTTACCACTGAAGCAGGCTGGCTCCATAGGTAAGTCCACCGCCAAATCCTGAAAGGATAATCCAGTCTCCTGAATTTAATCTGCCTTTTTTATTCCACTCATCCAGGAGAAGCGGAATGCTTGCGGAGGATGTATTTCCTAAATTTTCTATGTTCATCGGATACTTTTCCAAAGGTTCGTTCATGTGTTTTGACACAGAAGCAACGATCCTTTTATTCGCCTGATGAAGCATGTAAAAGCGGATTTCTTCTTTTGTTTTTCCTGCTTTTTCCAAAACCTCCATAATCACTTCCGGAACTTTGGAAACTGCAAATTTGAATACTTCTTTTCCATCCATCTGCATGTAAGTTGACGAAATATCTGCGTCTTCTTCTATAAATTGCTGCTGATTGCGGCTGACACAGGTAAGGGCTTCGCCTCTGCTTCCAATAGAATGAACAGCCTGGGTATAGACTGCATTTTCTTCTGCTTCCAGCACCACCGCACCGGCACCATCGCCAAACAATACGCAGGTACTTCTGTCCTTCCAGTTTGTAAGATGGGAAAGAGTTTCAGAACCAATTACCAATGCCCTGCGATAAATCTGCTGTCCCAGATAGGCCTGGGCTGTATTCAACGCCAACAGAAATCCTGTACATGCACCGTTCAGATCAAAACAGGCCGCGTTCACTGCACCGATCAACTTCTGCACTTCGCATGCAGCACACGGCATGATTCTTTCAGATGACATGGTAGACACCAGGAGCAAGTCAATCTCTTCCGGTCGCATTCCTGCATCTGAAAGAGCTTCCTCAGCCGCACGAGCTGCCATATAAGCAACGGTCTCTCCACGGCTTGCAATGTGTCTCTGACCGATTCCGGTTCGCCCACGAATCCACTCATCACTTGTATCCATCATGTGGGACAGTTTGTCATTGTCCCACACCTGAACCGGCCTGTAGGAACCGGTTCCCTTTATTTTTCCAACCATAATACCCTCCAGGTATGTTGTGTAGTTCTTATTTTTAATTTAAAATAGTTTGATTATCAAAGTATATCACATTTTTGGACTTTGTCAATAAAAAAATACTGTCAAAACCAAAACTTTATTTTGTTTCGGTTCTGACAGTATTTAGGAGTTATTTCTTTACTTTGACTTTACAGGTAATTTTTTTGTTTCCTGACTTCACTGTAATTGTAGCTGTTCCTTTCTTTTTCGCAACTATTTTTCCTTTTGAATTTACTGCTGCTACTTTGGAATTGGAACTTTTATAAGTTACTTTTTGCTGGCTGGTGACTGGTGTGAGAGTGACTCTCAGCTGAAAGCTTTTTCCTTTTTTGGCAAGGATTATATTCCGTTTATTCACGGAAACAGCAATTGTTTTTACAATACCTTTCTGCACTTTTACCTGGTAAATCCTACGGCTTCCGTTGGTATAAGTGATGGTTACCGTTGCTTTTCCGGCTTTTTTTCCAGTGATTTTGCCCTTCTTATCCACTTTGACAATTTTCTTATTGGTGGTGCGGACTGACTTTATTTTACCACCGGACTTGTAGGTTTGTTTTACCCGTAAGGTAAGTGTGGTGGTAGTTTGCACGGGTGTCGCAGTCGGCACTGGGGTTGCAGTCGGGATTGGAGTGACGCTTGCAGTGGGTATCGGTGCTACGCTCGCGGTTGGGGTCGGTTCCGCACTTACGATCGGCGTCGGTTTCACGCTTACGGTCGGAGTCGATTCCGCACTTGCAGTCGGGGTCGGAGCCACACTTACGGTTGGCGTCGGTTTCACGCTTACGGTCGGAGTCAGTTCCGCACTTGCAGTCGGAGTCGGTTCTACGCTTACGGTCGGAGTCGGTTCTGCACTTACGGTTGGAGTTGGTATCACGCTTACGATTGGGGTCGGTTCCGCACTTACAGTCGGGGTCGGTTCCGCACTTACAGTCGGGGTCGGTTCCGCACTTACCGCCGCAGTTGGTGTCACTGTAGGCACAACTGTAACTGCGGGCTCATTTTTCCCCTTATTATCTGCATAACTCTCTTCTGCCAGAACCGGCAAAATAAACACAGGACCAGCCGTTTCTGCTGAAGTAGTAGAAAAACTGGTATACTCCACACGCTCCTCACCAATGGTAATATATTGCCCCTTTGTAGCCCTTCCTACCAGCAAATACCGTGAAGATGGCGGGGTTCCCACATCATCCCATGTGGCATCCACCAGATACCAGTTTCCATCATCCATCTGTACATAATTCCACATGTGCGCTCCAGGAGTTCCTGAAGAAGTTCCCCTGGCTGTTCCGCTGACACAGGCACAATTTATTCCCATATAATAGCAGAAAATTTTCATGGATTTCGCATAGCCCTCGCAGACAAATGCAGGATCTGCATCCAGAAACAACGAGGCGGCAGAATGCACCCACAAAGTATTATCGTTCCTGTAAGTAACTCTCTGACAGATATAATCATGAATCCGCTTTATTTTCTGCTCCATATCCATGCCCAAAGTCTGCTCATTCAGCTCTGCAACAGCACTCTGAACACCATTCATAAAATCCCCCATTCGAGTATGGGCATTCTCACTGATTTCCCTGTTTGCCGGTTTAAAGGTGAAATTCTTAAAGATTCCCCTGTATCCGGTAGAAGAGGACCCATCCCGAACACAGCTGACCCGGTATCCATAGTTGCTGCCCCTGAACCAGAAAGCTTGTGGATAATCATAGGAAAAAGCATCTGAAGCTGCCTGAATTGCTGTTTTCACATCATCGGTAGCCTGTACATAGCTTTCTCCTTTTCTCTGAAAACTGCCATCCTCAACAACTGCTTCAAATGTAATGGTATCAGGAAATTCAAAAGGAAAATCAACGCTGTCCAGATACTGGCTGTAATCCACCACATAATTCTGCACCAGAAGATCGTACAAGGCCTTTGCATTTCCATCCAACTGAGCACCATAGCTGTCCGTGTAATAGTCCAGAGAAAAAAGGCTGATGCCGCTGTCAACGGAATCTCCTGCAATAGCACCGGAGATGATCTCACCAGATTCTTCTGCCTCAATCCTGTCATTTTCCTCTGTGGAAATTTCAGCCTGAAAGCCATTTAAATCCTCATTCCCCACTTCAGGAGCAGCTGAAAATTCCTCCTCGTTCTCCTCGTCAGCCCATATTTCTTCTACTGCCCCAAAGCCTTCTGCATCCTGCATTTCTGCGGCAACGCACAGGGGCTGAGCAGCCATGACAAATGTTGAAAGTATAACCAGTAAGCGCTTCCGTTTCTTCATTTATCCCTCTCTTTTCTTATAAATCATTGCATATTTATTTCCGATTCGTTATAATATTTTAACATGAAATTTTATTTTTGTGTGAATAGCAGAGCATATTTCACAAATATTTTTTTTACACAGGAGATTCTATATATGAATAAAGAAAAGAAAATACCAGGACATATCCTCTCGCTTTTTATCATTCTTCTCTCTATCAGTGGTATATGTCTTCTTATGTATAAAGCCCAGTTTCGTTTTAACCTTCATCAGCCCATTGAGTATGTTATGATGACAACTCATAAACCTACAGGTACCATAACATACCATAACCTTGTCCTCGGATTCCCCCATTCTTACAGAGACGTTTACCTGTACAGTTCCTGAGTTAAAGATGTTTACAATCATATACAGGGCATTCAAGAACGTTATTTTCCTCCTCTTGCTCCCTGTTCTCAACTTAGATGGTGTCAGTAGATCACAAAAACAGCTGCAAAATATGGGAAACCATGATGGTGATTGAAATTCTTCTTATTATACAGACTACAACAATAATCATATAACGTAAAAAGTGGAAGCTCATTTTCGCGCTTCCACTTTTTTCATTTTATTTTTCTAAATTATTATACTGCTCCTGTATTCTCTGCAGTTCCATTTCAAAATCCTGCCGGTTCTTCTGGACCATTGTCTGCAGGACCAGTCCGGAAAACAATGACTGAATTGCTCCCAAAACAGCAAAACCACATACGATCAGAGTAGGAATTTTTCCCACGCGTCCGGTTTCAAGGAAGGTTACAAATACCGGGATAAAGAATCCAATTCCAAGGATCAAAAGCACTGCTGCCACCAGTCCGAAGAATGCCATTGGCTTATAATTACGGTATAATTGGGCTATGGTTTTCAGTACCCGGAAGCCATCTGAATATGTATTCAGTTTGGATTCACTGCCTTCGGGACGGTCTCTGTACTCAATCACTTCATTTTCGATATACATGTTCTTATCAACTGCGTGAATGCTCATTTCAGTCTCAATCTCAAACCCCTTGGATAATACAGGGAAGGACTTTACAAACTGGTAGCTGAATGCTCTGTAGCCTGTCATGATGTCGTTTATCTGGGTTTTAAACATAATGTTAATGCATTTACGCACCAGACTGTTTCCAAAATTATGGAATGGCCGCTTGTTCTCTGTAAAATAAGTAGATGACAGACGATCTCCCACTACCATATCAACCTTTTTATTCAATACCTTCTCAACCATTGAAGGGGCAAATTCTGCGGGATAAGTATCATCTCCGTCTGCCATGATATAACACTGTGCATCAATTTCACGAAACATTCTGCGAATAACGTTTCCTTTGCCCTGCTGATATTCGTATCTGACTACAGCACCTGCTCTGCGGGCAATTTCATCTGTATGGTCAGTGGAATTATTATCGTATACATATATTACCGCTTCCGGCAATGCTTTCTTGAAATCTGTTACAACCTTTTCTATGGTTTTGCTCTCGTTGTAACAGGGGATTAGTACTGCTATTTTATCCATTTTAAATGCTTTCCTTTCCGGCGATTCTTAAGTAAGTTTTCTTTACGTAAAAAATCCGTCAATTGTCTTGTAGCTTTATTTTACTACATAGACAATCGGCGGGCAAGGGGATTGTTCCCCAAACTATCCGATCAATACTTTTTTCCCCTCAAAAGCAAATCCATAATGGAAAATATTCTCTTTCTGAATTCCCCGGCTTAAAAGCTCACAGTCATAATCTTTTTCGTTTATCTGCTGTAATGCGTTTGCCACAGTATCTTCCAATGTCTTTTCTTTACGTGGATTAAATACTTTAAATTCCAGGACAAAGGCATCTTTCGTTTTCTCCAGAGGTTCCAGCATAACATCATATCGGCCAAATCCACTTTCCCGATTAGAGGTAACCCGATACTTTCCTGCAAGTTCAACAATCAGCCCAAGTACAAATCCATGATAAAATCTTTCAGGATTGGTATCATCAGACGGGTTTCTGCCAGTATCAAAGGTACTGAATGTCGCTTCTGCTACACGGTTCATATATTCATTCATATAATCCAGATCTTTTGCCAGAAAAGCTTTCAGAAAATCATTATATGGGACTGTTTCATCAGAAAACCATCCCTCCACCATATCTTCAAAAAGCATTTTGACTTCCTGATTTGTCAAAGCCAATTCATAGCTGTATCTACCACTGGATATATCAAACTCACTCTTTACAACTTTCAAATAACCGCCAGCAAGAAACAGACTCCAGATTGCCCCCTTCTTCCGCTGCAGCTGCTCAAAAATAATTTCCTCGTCAATTTCCGTCTGAAAGCTTTTCCCTGCCAACAGATCTTCCATGACCATTTTTATCTGAGCAGAGCCTTCTCTTACCAGTTTTCCCACAAGCTGATTGGAACTGGTATTTGCCCAGTAGGGTCTTAGCTTCTTCTCTTTCAAAAAACATGTGATTGACCATGGATTATAAATATCCTTTTTGTTTCCAAAGGAAAATCCGTCATACCATGTCTGAACTTCGATTTGCCGATCTGACATTCCATACTTTTCCAGGGCGTCAAATACTTCTGTTTCTGTAAATCCAAAGCAATCAGCATATTGCTCCGAAGTAGTAGTTATAACTGTTAAATTGTTTAGATCAGAAAAAATAGACTCTTTACTAACCCGCGTTATTCCTGTCAACAGAGCTCGTTCCAGATAAGGATTTGTCTTAAATGTGGAATTAAATAATCCACGCATAAAACCTGTCAATTCGTCCCAAAATCCATACATGTAAGCTTCCTGCAACGGCGTATCGTACTCATCAAGAAAAATCAGAACCTTTTTTCCGTAATAACTGTGTAAGCACATAGAAAGACGCTTCAGTGACATTGCAGCAACCGCATCGGACATCGTTGGCGCAACCAGAGAAAAATAATCTTTTTCTTCCTGACTTAAGCGTTCACTTTCCTTTAAAAATCCAAATTCGGCATATAAATCCTGAATTACCTGACAGATTGCCTCCCGGGCGGAGGTAAAAGTCTGCCCTTTTATGTCTGCGAAACTGAAAAAAATCACAGGGTATGTTCCCTGAATTTCTCTATATTTCTCATGATTCCAGATTGATAATCCCCGAAACAGTTCTCCTTCTCCCCTGTATTTTTCTGAGAAAAAGCATTCAAGCATATTTAAATTTAAAGATTTTCCGAATCGCCTTGGCCGCGTTATCAACGTAGCAACATCCTGGCTTTCCCACCATTGGCGGATAAAATCTGTTTTGTCAATGTAGAAGCTATTGGCTTCCCGAATGGATGCGAAGGCGGTATTGCCGAGGGAAATTGTCTGGTGGGAGGTATTTTTTATTTTCATTTTACTGCTGCTTTGCTGTTCTGATACTGATAACTGGTTGTTTATCTGTTCCGATTTGGAGTTTTCACCAATCTTCATTTAAGCGTCCTCCCATTTCATAATAATATATTTTTAAAGAAATAAAAATCCGCCGATTGCTTATGCAGTTACATTGTACTACATGAGGAATCGGCAGACAAGGGGATTATCTAGTCTTCTACAAGTTCAAATCTATATCGTTGCTTCACTTCCGGGTACTTATCACGATCCACTTCTGAGGCAAACATTTCTAAAGGCCTAATATACACTTTAAAGTCACCATACAAAGCCCGATACACAACAAACTGTTCTCCAGTTTCAGAATGCTCTGCTATATATAAAACTTTATATTCATTTCCTTTAAAATGCTTATACTTTCTGTTCGTCTCAATTTGTCTCATCGTTATGCTCCTTTTTATTAACTTGACAAGTTCAGCTAAATATCTATTTTTCTTTGTGTCTTAACTCTCCTCTAACTCTTTGAGCAAGTATGGAAAAAGAGCACTAATCGGTAACAGGCAAATGAAAGATAATCCATAACGCGGCCAGTAAGTAATTGGTGTAGCTACTAATAGTGTGGCTATATTTCCCAAACAAGGAATAAAAAATAGTAGATAACGCCATTTTCCTTCTACTAGTGCATACAGAATCATAAATAATGAAATCCATAAGCACAATGCAACAGATGGCATTTGCGTCACAACTGAAAAATACTTTTTTACAGTTAAATCAATACTCGAATTTTCCCCAAGAAGACTACCACTTGTAATATCATACACTTTTTTAAGCTCACTAGTCTCTCTTGGTGCTCCCATACATTTAATTCCCAATAGCTCAGCCCCCAGAAGCCACAAGTTTCCATAGCCCATGCTTCTATGAATAATATAGGATTTTTTATTAGCAGTGACATCCATACCTTTAGAAACTCCTTCTTATGTTCCTTAAAAACTCTGTATTAAAATCTTCACTCCACTTCATATGATCAACTAATCCTGGCCTATAATTATCTATATATTTCTCCAGCGGCATAATTTCATTCAAAAAAGACTTTTCTTCATTCGATATGTTACCCTCGTACACAACACTCCTTGCAACTTGTTGTAATGGTATTCCATATGCCCCAGTTGCAGTTCCCTCAATTCCAAACCCCAGGCTGATGCTGAATTCGTAGCAAAAATGGAGGATGTTCTGGATGTATATCAAAGACCATATGATCCGTCCAGACCGGTAATTTGTATTGATGAAACGAATAAACAGCTGATCCTTGAAAAACGGATTCCCTGTAAACCTGGGGAACCGGAAAAAGTAGATTCTGTTTATGTCCGGAATGGAGTTGCAGATATCTTTATGATATCTGAGCCGCTGGCAGGAAAACGGGAAACTGTTGTAAAACAGACTCGGACAGCAATCGATTTTGCTGAAGTTCTTCGCTATACAGCAGATGAGCTATATCCAAAAGCGGAAAAAATCATATTGGTCACAGATAACTTAAATATCCATGCGCCGTCTGCTTTGTACAAGGCGTTTTCAGCAGAAGAAGCAAATCGACTAACCAAACGTTTTGAATGGCATTACACGCCAAAACATGGCAGCTGGTTGGATATGGCAGAAATCGAAATAGGAGTTATGAACCGCCAGGCACTTGCAAAACCATTTCCAGATTTCGAAAGTTTTGAAAAACAGGTTCGTAACTGGACAGTTAACCGAAATGCGAGATGCGTAAAAACAAATTGGCAGTTTACAACAGCTGATGCCAGAATTAAGCTGGCAAAGCTATATCCAACGATACTTTAAAAACTAGATGGATGCAATACTACTACTTTTTATAAAAATTCATGTTCTATTTTATCTGCAACTTTTTCCCACGTAAAACCTTTTATCAAACGTTCATAACTTTTTTCAGTTGCAGATATTCGATATTTCCTATTTTCCATTGAACGAAGTAACGCCTTCTCAACCAGATCTTTTTTGTTATTTTCTAAAATAATTCCATAAGAATCGTCTACTATAATTTCTTTTGCACCACCTCGCTCAGTTGTTATAACAAAGTTATGGCAAGCAATAGCCTCCATTACAGAAGTAGGCATTCCTTCTGATACAGATGGCAAGCAAAAAATATCAGATACTTTTAGCAAACTTACAACCTCTTCAAAAGTAACCCGCCCCATAAGTATCATATTTTTTGTATTACTTTCCCTTAATCTCTGATATAAAACTCCGTCTCCCGCCATAATTAAATAACTATTCGGAAAACACTTCTGAATATTTTGAAAAGCAGACTGTAACTGCAGCACCCCTTTTTCTTCAATCAACCTGCCTGTATATGCTATTACAATAGCATTTTCGGGAATACTATATTTGTCTCTCATGTCATCTTTCCGATTCAGCAAATTATTGATATCATCCATATCAACGGCATTATACAATGTAGAAATACCATTAATATGGAAATGTCCAAGCCACTCCAAACAAGCCTGTGATACACCATAGAACTCATTGCACTGCCTTTTTACAAGCCAGGTAATTCCATGTTCAAAAATCCGCTCCATTTTATCCAGTATCGCATTATGTACAGACATATGTGACGTACCATGTTCAATAACAATATTGCGTTTTGCATACTTTCTCCCGAATGTTACTCCTACAAGAGAATGAATATAAAATCTAGTATTTGTAATCACTAAATCGTATTTTTGTTTCTTCAACATTCTCATCAGTTTACGGTATTCTCCGTTAAACTTTACGGTCGGAAACCTTCCATTCATCAGATTATAGCAGGGCAGGCGATATATTTTAATCCCATTTTCGATTTCAAATTCTTTCAGTTTTGAAATTCTAGATGTAACAATTGTAACATCTATCCCTTTTTTCTGCAGTTGCTTTGCAATATTATAAGTATACCGTTCAACACCTCCAACGGTAGGTAAATACTGTGCTGAAAAAATACATACTTTTTTCATTTTTAACTATCCTTTTGATCTTTATCATTACTGTCTGCTTCAAATTTCTCATCTATAGCTATTTTTTGTGACAATTCTTTAATACGGTATTCCAAATTTGAAATTTCGATTGTTGCCATAAACAATTTTATAATGACAATAAAGAGAATTACCAAAAAAATAAAGTTGGTAGAAGAATAAATTCCAAGCAGTTTAGCACCCCAAATCGTAAGTTGTGGAAACAAACTTATTACAATCAGAAGAAATGCAAACATGAGCCAAAAAATAGCATGTTCTATCTGAAGTTTCGAATTTCTTATCTTTTTAATCATAAAAACTGTTGTCAAAATAGAACAAACAATCAAGGCAATCCTAAATACAAGAGAAATCATCTTTCGACCTCCTCACTATTTATTATCTCAACCTCGTATTTTCGCTTTCTAAAATTCTGCAATACAATAATTGAAATTAGCATTTTCGTCATATACCAAATTGATTTTGTAAAATTCAGATAACTCTCGCCGGCAATTCTCTCTGCCATTTTCACCTGTACTTCTCCAATCTTTGCTCCCTGTTTAAGCAAAAATGAAATGGTATCAGGTTCTGGTCCATAATTAATGTTACTGGCAAATTCCTTAATCATGTTTCGATTAAATATACGCATTCCAGATGTCGGATCCATAACTCTGACTCCGGTAGTCATATGAATTGCCCATGAAATCATATTACTCCCCAGCATACGCATAGATTTCGGTTTTTTTTCCGTTACAAACCGAGAACCAATTACAATATCATATCCTTCATTTATTTTTTTGATCAGCGCTTCAATATATTCAGGCAAATGCTGTCCATCTGCATCCATCTGCATAGCATAATCATAATTTTTTAAATATGCGTACTTTAATCCAGTCTGAAATGCACCCGCCAATCCTAAATTAATTGGAAGATCTATAATTTCATATCCACTTTTATGACAAATTTCAGAGGTATGGTCTGTTGAACCATCATTTACAATGATATAATCATACTGAGGATATCTCTCAACCAATTCGTCAATTACTTTGGTAATACAATTTTCTTCATTATAGGCCGGAATAATAAGTAATATTTTCATTCTATTTTTCCTCATTTACAGCTTTCGTATAAATATTTTCTAGTTGTTTTACTGTTTCATATATATCGTAGTTGGCAGTTCTTATTTCTTCCAATCTATTTATGCGAGGTATATTCTTATACATATCCAGAATTGTCTCAGCCCACACTTTTGCACCTGCTGCAATCTGCTCTCTCTTAACACACCGTGTTACTATAGCTTCATCCGGAACTCCTTCTGAAATCAAACATGGAAGACCTGCTGCTTGAGCTTCAACTGCTACAATTCCCAAACCTTCGTGAATAGAAGGAAAAACAAATCCATCCATCATAATCATAAGCTCAGGAATATCTTCTCTCACTCCCAGAAAATGTACCTTATCTACAAGTTTCATATCTTGCACTTTTCTTTTTATTTTATCTTCTAGTCCCCCGCGTCCCACTAATATAAACTCTGCTTTAGGTTCAATTTTCACAATTTCCGAAAAAACTTCCAAAAGAAAAGTATGATTCTTCAAGGGAATAAAACGTCCCACATGTCCAAATACAATTTTCCCCTCCAGTCCTAAAGAGGTTTTCATTTTTCTTTGTATTTCAGAATCATAAACATACTTACTGGCATCAATGCTATTGTTTAAAACCTTAAACTTTTCAGAAGAAACTACTTTTTTTCCGTACTGATCTACACCAGCCTGATAAGAACATCCTAAGTAATAATCAGAGATCCATCTGTTATCTAATGTCATAATTTTGAAAATAATATCCGAAAGATTGTCCATTTTGTTAAGTGCATGACTATGTGCAATTGTATATCGTCCTAATTTATTTGCGACTCTTAAATATACAGATGCACTACTTCCAATATGTCCATGTACAATCTGAATTTCTGGATGTGCTTCCAATAATTTCTTAAACTGACTCTTATAAGACACATAATTGTATATTCTATATGGAATAATGTGAAAAATTCGACCTCCTAATTTTAAAATCTCATCATCATAGTCGCATTTATTTTCTACATGTACCAAAAAATCGAACTTAATTCTACTTCGATCAATATGACGATACAGATTCATAATCATAGTTTCTGCACCACCTCTATCCATTGCTCTTATAACGTGTAGAACATGAATACACTCACTCATTATTGCAACTCCCTTTTTACAAAAATCTCTCAAAAATGTGCTCTGCATTTTCTTCAATATCATAACCAGCACTAATAATTTGTGCTCTTGTGTCCTTGCGATGTTCTTTTAACAATTCTTCCATATCTTCCACCCATTTTTCCAACGGTGCCTCAAGACTTTCGAATTTTACTGACTCCGTAATCTTCACCTGTGTAGTAATAGTATCAGAAAACAGACATGGTAATCCTGAAGCCTGCGCCTCTATAGCAGAAACTGGAAGTCCTTCAAATCTGGATGGCATCAAAAGCAGATCAGCTGCCTGCATTAGCCGGTCAACATCTCCTCTATTCCCCAAAAACATAACACAATCCGTCAAACCAAGCTTTTTAACCTGATTTTTCACTTCTTCCATAAGCTCTCCATCACCAATCAACAGCAAAACAGAAGTTGGATATTTTTTATAAAATTCTGAAAAAACATTAACTAAAAAGCTATGATTTTTCTGAAAATGAAATCTGCCAACATTCGTAATAACAATCTTATCACTTATCTTAAGATCTAATCGAGTTTTCATTCTTATATTTTCATTATAGGAGTATTTATCTGTTTCAATAGCGTTATTAATCAAACAATAATTGTTCTGTTTTACAATATTGTCACCAAACATAAATTTTCCAGCAACATCAGAGCATGCAAAAAAATGTGTAACATATTTGCTGATAGCTTTTTTGTGTTGTAAGTGAGAAATCAAAACTAATTTACTCCCCATGTTTTCAGAATTATGGCTATGTGCAATCCTAACCGGAATTCCATATTTTTTTGCTGCTTTTAACCAGGTAATATCTGAAAGTGTGCAGAAATTGCACCAGAGAATATCATAATTTCCTTTTTTTACTATTTCATTTACCCTACAGTTATATCCCAAAGGATTTTTTATTCTTTCTGGAACATAATGAATTTTTACTTCTCGTTTTAATTTTTCTCCCAAATATTGCGGAGTCCTATTCATAATAATAAGTTCAACTGTATATTTATTTTCAGGTAAATGATTTACATAATTTAAGATAAAGGCCTCTACGCCCCCATACATATTGCTAAGACCATATATTAATATTTTTTTCATCTTCATATTTTAAAATATTTCACCAACCAGAATACTAAAATTTTTATTATTTCTGTTACTACATAATATATTTGTGACATCCACTTTTTCTTAATCTCAAAGAAATATCTATTTCTTATTTTCAAGCGTTCTGCATAGAATCTCAAGTACCATTCTTTAATGCCCCCTGCTTTCCGTAACAGATCAATCACCTTATATTCGGAATAAATTGTTTGTTTTTCATTTGAAGAAAAGTTTTCCCCTGTAGAAACATGCGTATATAAATATTCCGGATTATAACTGATGTTTAGCTTTTCTCCAAACATCAGCATCCAGAGATACATATCATCAGCACAATTCTCCCATAGAATATTTTCCATCCAGAAAACAGGAATCGCACTTTTACGAATTAGGCATTGACCAGGAGATGCAATAACATTTCCAAATGCGACATATGGTGCAATGGTAGTTGCATCTTTTAGTGTCTTATCATTTTTAAATATTGGATAATCTTTCCCGGATATCTGTCTTTTTCCATTTGCTATTACCATATCAGTTTTATATTTTTGAATACATTCAAACTGACTTAATAGCCATCTTTCTGATACAATGTCATCTTGATCCAGCATCCATATATATTCCTGACTAGCTTCGCAAATGCCGTTTACTCGGGTTTTATGTATTCCATAATTCTTATTGTTTTCGATTATCCGATAATATCCACTAATTTCTTTTAAAAATTCTTTTTCCAAAGCATCCCCAGGACTATCATTTATAAACAGAATTTCAATTTTCTCATCAAACTTTTTTTCATATTCTTTAATATTATCAGCTAACACTTTTGATAAATTTTCTAAATATTTATTTCCATGATAGTATGGAATAATTACTGATACACCCAACTTTTTTCCTTCCTTTAACTACTTACTTCTGAACTGCTTTGCTATTTCTTTTATTGGTCTAATTATTTTGGCATTTAGGATATTTAATAATATAAAATACACTACCACACAACTCAATACCGTAACACAAATACTTGGAATAATAGTTAAATTAAATGTTCTTATATACAAGCCAACAGCAAACATACCAAGCCCAGCCACAAAATATTTCCATAATTCACCATACAACTTGACATTTCTATAAAATCTTCTCATTTTGATGCTCAGAATAAGATATACAGTTCCTTCCGCAATAATTGTTGCTACGGCTGCACCTCTTGCCCCATAAGGAATAATCAAGACAAAATTAAATACCATATTTACACATGCGCCTGCAATTGTTGAAATTAATGTATCTTTTTCTTTGCCAAATGGAACAAATATTTGAAAAACCAACAAGCCATTAATCGCTGATAAAACAATATTCGGGCTTAAAATACACATAATCGGAACAGCATTCTGAAATTCAGCGCCACTAAAAATCGTAATCAACTCATTACTCAATAATATAAATCCAAATGCACAAGGTATGGCAAGTCCAATTAAGTAATTTACTGCATTATAAATAATCTCCTTGTATTCTTTCTCCATTCCTTGTTTTATATAATAGGAAAGCCGTGGAATCAATACTGTACATGCAGAGGAAATCAAAGTTGTCAACGTCCTGTTGAGTTTTACTGCTGCTGAATACAAACCTACCTCAGTTTCACCTTTCATTGCACCAATCATTGTAGTATCCATATTCAAATAAATCTGTGACGCTACACTCATTCCGAAAATAATCAATATAGGAGGCAAATGTTTTTTTAACTCATAATGTTTTCTTCCAAAAAGTTTGATATATTTTCTCTTATAAAATATATTAAAAATATTTGATCCAACATTTGCCATTACTACTAATCCAGCATAAATAATATAATCATCACTGCTACGGACAAAGCAAAACATACATATGAGGGCAAGAACCTGAAATACAAACGTTCTGACGGTAATATATACATAATCCTCAAATATATTAAAAATCCAATTCACACCTATCAGATTAAAAATCATAGTAGTTCCGCATAGCAACAGAATATTCTGATAATTTTTTAACACAGGTAGGAAAGAGCACAGAACCAATCCTGTATAAGCAACAGCAGTCGAAATAGAATTGATAATAACAATCTCACTGCATAATTGATTTAATTGTTCCTTATTTTCACGTATCTTTGCACCTTCTCTTACAGCATACGTCGTAATACCTAATTCTGCAAAAAGGACAAAATAATTCGATATAGAATTCGCATAATCGACTCTTCCAATTCCGTTTACCCCCAATACTCTGGAAGCATATGGAAATGTGATCAGTGGAAAAATAATACTCAGTACAGTTTTTATTATATTTATAACTGAATTAACTTTTAGTGATTTCGTTTGACTCATCTGTACCCCTTATATTTTCTCATGACTTACAATAATCTCGGTTGCAGAAAAAAGCTATATATTGATACAAGCCAAAATATATTTGCTGATAACAGAACAAGTTTCGAAACGCTTTCTCCAGATATCTGTATATATACTTTTTTGTTTGTAACCAACAACGCTACTAAATAAAGTAAGGGCAAATAGTATCTTGCCTGAACACCGGCTATAGATTCTGCTCCCACTGGAGTAAAGCTTAAATACAATGCAACCCAAATTAATATAACTGTAATTATTATAACACAAAAAATAAATAATCTATACAAAGAACTGTAGGAAATCACACTATCCTGCTTATCTCTATAAATCAACGTAAGTAAGAGTACCGGAAGCAAAAGCATAACCCATTTATGCGATAATACGCCTAATGCACCAAAATTTAAGAACATCAAATTCCCTACAAAATAGTTACTTGAAGAAGGATCTCCAAGGTTTCTAAAATTATCAAACCGCAGAATATCAGTAACTAATAATTTTATAGTTGCCCATGGATGCTGAATCATAGAAAGGATCTGTCTTACAACACTTGTATCTCCCCCTCTGGAATCTCCTCCAAAAGATACATTTCCAGCAATTGTATTAGAAAATACAGGCAGAACAAATGTCATCAGTACTAACCCCAAAATTGTCAATATTCCAATCCAAAATATAACCTTATACTTTTTTTTCATTTTCTGAACTCGTGGTAATAGCAACATAACAAGAATCAATGGAATATACACAGCCTTTGATAGACAGCCTACAGAAAAAAGAAAAATCGAGCTAATCATATTTACAGCCTGATACTTTTTCTGTGAATAGAACATTTCATTGCACCATAAAACGCTTCCCAATGTTACACAGGCAAAAACCACTGCATCATACGAATAAGAAGCAGCTAAATAAATTGACGTCGGCATCATTGCTATAAATACCAAAAACAATTTCTTCTTTTTTGCTAATCTAATAGCTAGGAACATGATTGCAACATAAAATAAAAGATTTCCAATTTTCCCAAGCATATACATGTTTGAAAATGAAAAATTAAGCAGCATTCCAATTTTCATCATAATAGCCATAGGAATATATGCCAAAAAGGAATATGAAACAACACCCGTCTCTTTTGTTTCCAAATGTAGAACTTCTCTTCCTTTTTCATTCATTACAGCTCGCAGCTCTGCATATTCCGCCTTTGTATTGCAACTTGGAGTTTTTTTATCTATTATAGATTGTGTAGCCTCGGACCACTTTACATGCTTACCACTGGCAATACTATAAACATTCTGAAAATGTACCTCTTCATCCCAGGCATTATAAGTCGGCTGTGCATAAATTATAACAAGCAGCCCAAAGACGAGCGAAAAACAAAGGAAATACCATTCAACCTTTTGTACAAATTTTTTTTCAAATATCATTGCATACAATAATGCAAGCAAGCATACTACAAATAATACCCGATATTTATTAATCTCAAAACGATTTGAAAAAGCAACTGAATGTAATTCCGTTTTCTCTGGCTTATAAAGAGTTATTTTAATAGATTTAACTTTCTTATTTAAATTAGTATAACTTTCAGAAAACCACGTACTAACATTATCCCAATAACTTACCTTTTCCGATTTGCCAAATCCATTAAGTTTCTGAACTTCCATCACATATGCATCATCACTTGCAAATTCGCCAACAAGTCTTATTTGCTTAATATATAATGCTTTATCTGTTGTAAAATCAATCACATATTTTTCATACTCACCTTCTTCTTCCAATTTCATATGTTCAGTAACATCCATCCAATCATATCCACCAATAATTGACCGAAAGTTGAAGATAATTTCAATAAAAGCCGTCAGTAATACAATAGCCAAAACAGCCAATATTCTTTTGTATTTTTTTATATTTTTTGCTTTATTTAACAGTTTCAACCTTACTCTCCTCATAACTGATGTAAAAAACATAACTACTCAATAAGCACAATGCAAAAATCAATGCACATGCCCATACATACGGATGTTTGGGGTTCAGAGTCTCAATTGCATATAAAATTGAATAATATTCCCCATAACTTCCAGATTCTTCGTATCTAAAATAGCTTCCCGTATTTATATTTCCTAAAAGCGATACACGAGTCTCTGGAGAAATTCCTGTTCCCTTTATTACAACCGTATATTCTCCATCTCTTTTCTCGAAATCATCCAAAAGAATTTCTACTGAATTCAGCGAAGATCCTTCCGTCAATGAAGCCAGTTCTTTCACTGAAAAAGTTTGTTTTGCAAGTGTTTCATTATTATATTCAATAGCACAGGTAACTTTTCCGTTTTCGTCGTCACCATCCACACCAAAATATAAATTTACACCATACAATTTTTCATCATATAAGTTAAATTTTAGTTTCATCTGTTTCTCATCTGTAACCGACCCAATTCTTGGAATACTATGTAGATTTCCATAACTACTTACATCAATATTAGATGTTAGAGTTTCTTTTCGCTCTATCGGGACTATGCAGGATAAAATCAGCGCCAAAAAGCATCCAATATTTATTACACGTAGTACCCATTTTAATTGTTTATTCATACTTTTTTCCTTTTTTTATAAATATCTATTAATATTTTCAATTGTAGCAAAAAATCCTAGTAAAAACAAGGCGTTTTTATTTGACGAATTCTGTTTCAAATAGTAATATATTTTTAAAGGAGATTATATTATGCCCAAAAAATTGTTATACTTTTTTTCATTATCTATTCTTTTCTTATTTCTATCAGCACTTCCAATAAGTGCTACCGAAAAGGAGGATACTGTTTCTGTTAATGTTTTCAATAATATGTATTATGGTACGTTAGAAAAAAATAATGATGGTGAATCTGTTTTTTCATTATTTTCTGATCAAAGCGATTCCACATTTACGATCACTGGTAATTGGTCCGAGGCCTTAAATTCATTCGATGGTACCTGTATCATTTCCTATCAAGATGGAACCATACAGGAAGTCACATTCAAAAAAGGAATTATTAAAAAAGAGGTAAAAACTACTTTTCCAGATGGAACTTACCAAATTTTTGAAACCAAGAACGGTAAACCATGCAAAAAAATTTTTACCTACTCAAAAAATGGTACACTTTTAGATTTAGATTGGTTTGATCATTGCCGGTCAGTAAAGGAATTAAATGCATCCGCAGTTTCTTTAGATTACGAAACATTAATCAATACACCGTATAACTACTCAGACATACCGGTTAAGCTTTCCGGAACTGTAGTAGAGCTTTATGAAATTCCAACACACGGTTATATAAAAATACGAGATACTGATAATCATCTATTTTTATTCAACTATCCTAATACATATATCCAGTCGGCTTTTTCAACCAATATCGAAAATGTTTCAGTAGGTGATACCATTGACATTTATGGTACGCTAGACAGCATAAATGATTACACACAGAATCCGCTTTCCCTATACGAACATTCTCTTGGTTATCAAATGGACTTTGATACTTTTGAAAATTTGATTACAGATTCAGATTTTCTTGCAAGTATAAAATATTGTAGCACTATCGACGATAATGATTTAAAAAAGCCGATTCCAGTTTTCAACGCATATTACTGGCAAACAAATGAAACAAATATCGATCCGTTGCATCTTACTTTCAGCTATGAAGAAATTTGCAAGTATCCATATTATTACAAAGATGAGGATTTGTCCGTAACAGGCAAAGTTATTTATGAAGAGCTTAATTCTTCTGGTAACCGTGCCACCCTCCTTATCAAAAAAAGAAACTCCTCTGAAATATACGGAACTACTTACAAAGCAGAAGATTACTCTCCTTTACTAGGCAAAACAGTTTCCTGTTCTGGTTCAAGTGATGGAAATCGTAAAATTGCTTACTATAATATGGACACTCAGACAATGGGATACGCTCTTTTTCCTAACATTAAACTTTCTAAATTGAATTTAGTATCTAATTAAGCTTCAAGGGCTCTATGTCAATAATTACAGTTTTGACATAAAGCCCTTATTTTAATTAATCTTCTTTATTCTCCATTCTTTTCTGCAAATACTCTTGCCATTTTCCTCGAAAAATAATCATATTCCTTGCGCGTCTTTCTCGAACCGCAGTAGGTTCATCTGTACTTTGAGTTCCAAACTCATAGTGAAATACCAGACAATTACCGCAACAATAATTACGTAATCCTCTTTTCTGCAATTTCAAGCAAAAATCTACATCTTCGTATCCATAAAGATATTGTTCGTCAAATCCTTCACACAGCCAGAAATTTTCTTTTCTCACAAGTAAAACTGCCGCAGTTACACATGCCCACTCATGGTCTTCTCTGCTCATACAAGCATGCAATTCTTCACCATTATTTACATTATATGGTTGCCAATATCTAATATTTTCCCGTATTCCGTCACGAAAGGCAATTCCTTCATGCTGAATTGTGTACGATTTCCCTTTATTAATACTGTAATTTGGAATTTCAGGATAAACTAATGTTGCTCCGATTGCACCCACATTCTCGTTATTCAGCGCACTAAGCAGCAATTCATCAAGCCAGCCATCAGTTACTTCAGTATCATTGTTTAGAAATAAAAGATACTCTCCTTCAGCATAGTTTGCTCCAATATTATTTGCGGCTGAAAAAGAAAGATTTTCATCATTTCGAATCACTTTTATTGGAAGTACCGCCTGATATTCTTTTATAATGTCTAAAGATTCATCCTCCGACGCATTGTCGACCATAATGATTTCAAAATTATCATAAAATGTTCTTTCATGCAAAGATTTTAATAACTTTGAAAGCTGACTTTTTCCATTATGATTTACTATGATGATAGATACCAAGGGATGTGCCTGCTTCAAGATACTCCTTTCTGGATGGCACATTGCTTCCATGTCTCTCTGTACTTTTCTGAAATGAATATTATCAATTTCTCGAAAAACTTCATTTCGCCTTACTTCAAAACTCATTTTTTGAATACAAGCTTTCAGTTCTTTATTCTCGCTCCTCAGTTTCGTTATCTCGTTATTACACTTCTCCCATTTTTTTATTAGCTTATCAATTATGGGCACTTTGTAAATTATTTTTTTTAAACTCTGCATATTTTCTCCACACTTTTCTCTAAAGATATCACTGTTCACTCCGCGCTCAGTAACACGTTTCGCGCCGAAGTTCTCGTTTTTTCTATTAACTTTTTTTCACAAAACAAACATGTCTCCTACCTCGACATCACCATATATAAAAGATAAGAAACTAAACTAATTCATTTGATTTGCTATTACTTTAAAAACTTTTTATTTATGGCTATTCTAGTTCTTTCTATTAACCATCTTTCTCCATATACCAAAATCAATGGTACTGCCACACCCACAATATAATAAATGGGCCATAACTTTTCAAAGGAATAAGGAAAACATTCCAGTGTTTCATTTCCAAGCTTCCATATCTTGCAAATCATCAAATCAAAACATTTGAAAGTAATAATATGAAGTGCCATAATATGATAGCTATTTTTTCCAGCTGTACAAAATAATGTCCGTAATACTCCAACCTTATCAAATCCCTGAGCAATACAAATACAGAAAGTAATCCCCAGTATTGTAATTGGATAAAAAATCAACGGATGAAGAATCATGTTTGCCGACAATTCAACCATTCCTATATTGAGAGATAGAATTTTCCAAATAACAATGCCTAAAATTGGAGATAACCACCATTGTAAATATTTCATCATATACTGACGGTAATGCTGAAATAAATATCCCAAATAAATAACTGTAATTCCAAGAACAGAAGTCTGTATATGATACTGCAAAATAACCTCGTTATCATTTAACCAAATGCCAACTATAGCAGTTAAAACTCCACATAAAATATGCCATATTATTGGATATTTCATTTTTTCAGCATGATAATACAATAACATAAACATACTTACACCAATAAAAAACATTGAAACAAACCAAAATGCACTCAGCATAGCCTCGGATGTTCCAAAAATACATGCCTCAAATATTAGTTTTATAATATCTAATTTTCCATATACAATTGTATCACTCTTAAGTATATGAATTTTCAGAAAAAAATTATGCAAAAGAATAAACACAATACTATATTTCACATAAATGGGGAGTACTCCTCCTAACCGCTTTCCAATTTGCATATATGGCGTTATATCGTTACGCGGTTTAAAGCTCATCCCTGCAACAAAAAAGAATATCATTAAATGATATGTGTAAACAAATGGACCAATTGGAAAATTGCATCCTGGCAGTATCCAACTTGAATGTCCTATAACAATTGAAGTTATTCCAATCCCCTTCAATAAATCGATCAGAGTATCTCTTTGCTTTTCCATTCTCTTTCCCATTCTTTTTCAGCCGATAAACTTATTACTTTTGCAAATGTTTCTCCACAATCTCCACCAGTTCCCGCGCTCTCGCCTCAAAGGAATATTTCTCCTTAATCAGCGGCCACTGCTCGTCGACTTTTGCTTTCACTTCTTCATAGTTGTTCTCAATTTTCTTCACGCACTGGTGGAATTCTTCTTTATTGCTATAGTACAGCACTGCTTCCGGAAAGATTTCCCTGAGCTCATCGCAGCAGTCAGATATTACCGGGAGACCGCAGGCCAGGGCATCGAAAATGCGATTATTCACAAACTGGTAATCCAGCATGTCTTTCCAGTGGTCGTTCAAGGTGACGCGGGCACTTCGGTAAAGGGCGGGAATCTGGCTGTTTTCGATAAAAACATCCTGTACCATGGTCTTATCTGGCCCCAGCATAGCTTTCCAGCCGGCACCCCAGATTTTCAGCGGAAGCTTATTCTGTGCTGCCCATAATACACAGGGGCGGGCCACACCACGGGAATTTCCAATAAATAAATAATCTTTTCCACGGCTGCATTCAGCTTCCTGATCCGGGTAAAAAAGCTCAGTGTCTGTACACTGAAGCAATGGATAAACAGGAACCGTAAGCTTCGCCTGAAGCTCCCTGGCATAATGGCGGGAACCTACGCATACAATATCATAGAGCTGGTATTCTTCTTGGGTAACCATCTCCGGGTGGCTGATATTCCACATAATATAGAGGCATTTGGTGTTCCGGCGATCCGGACGGTAAAATTCGCAGCCTCGAAGTACAAGAACCACATCTGCGTTCACTTCACAGTCCCAGTCTTCGTGCAGGTCAATTATAGTGTACATTCCCATTCGATCCAGATAACGTTTCAAGGCAACTGCATACGCATAATCGCCCCAACGGATCTTTTTTTCCTCGGGAGCAGGACATTTGATCACCCAGATCTGGCGTTCTTTCGCTTCACGCTGCACCTGTGCAGCCCGCTTTCCCCAGTCGTCCCGGCGATGCAGTTCCTGTGACACATATTCCTTCAGTTCCAGCATGGACTGGCTGTTTTTCTGAAGCTCCAGGAGGATTTTTTCCTGGCGTTTATTCTCTTTTTCCAGTTCACGCAGCTTATTGTCCATATAGGTGCGGCTTACCGGAATAAAGCTTCGTAATTTCTGTTTCAGGGTATTCCAAAAGCTCATATAGAAACTCCTTGTATAATAAGTTGTCAATCGGTAAAAATCTGTTTTTGAGTCTTTTGTTTTTATTATAACGAAATATGACAGGAAACGCAACTCCCCACAGTAAATCACCAAACAGGACAGTAGCGCAGCGTTACTGCTCACTGGTAACGTTCCGCGAAGCGCGTTACTGTGAACGAAATGAACAGTAACAGCTCAGGCGCTCTGCAATTTTCTCCTGAAACAGTAACCCTTCACAATTTTTTCACGTTTTTTTCTACCTTTTATCACTAGGAAAGTAATTTCGAATTTGCTATAATAGTTTCACGACATCAGAGCATGTTTAAAAAAGGCTTTCTGCAAAATGTGCATCACAATTTGTGGGATATTTCATCCCCATCTTTATTCAACAAACGCATCAAACTTTTCTGACATTATAAATCTTAGGAGGATACCGAATTCATGCGAAGAAAAAAGAGCTTACTAATACCGGCTGTGCTGGCTTTTTCCCTTTGCACCGGTGCTGTTGTCCCAGTACTGGCGGAGGAGACCTCACAGACAGCTGATGCAGCAGATAATGAACAAGAGACACATACACAGAGTGCTACAGATACTTCTGATTCCCCTTATGAAAAAGGCACCATCACAGACACTGATTTTCAGAGTGAATGGCTGAATCTGAAATTCACACCACCGGAAACAGTAGTCATGAATACAGAGGAAGAGCTTCAGTCTGTTATGAAGCAGGGCCAGACTACTCTGGAGGAAGCTTCCGGGGTGGAACTTGGAGAGGATGCTTTGTCCGGCACTGTTTATGAAATGATGGCTTCTTCCATCTCTGGTTTTCCTAATGTTTCCTTAGTTGTCGAGGATGCCTCTCTGGAGAATATGACTGTTGACCAGTATTTTCTGGCTGCACAGCAGATGTTGGATGCTACCGGGATGGGCTATACTTATTCAGACGTAACCGATATACAGATTGCCGGGCAGGATTTCCGTGTTATGGAAACAAGTGTGGCAGTCAATGACTATGAAATTCTTCAGAAATATTGTACCCGCAAACAGGGAGGAAAGTTTGTCTCCATTATTTTATCATACACCACAGATACCACAGCAGAAGCAGATGAAATTCTGGCAGCTTTTACTCCATTAAATACAGACACGGAGGCTGCGCCTGCAGAATAAACTATGGTCTATACTCCCTTAACCATAAAAGCCATAAAAATTGCATATAAAGCACACGAAGGACAATACGACCAGAGTGGGGTTCCTTATATTCTTCACCCGGTTCATCTTGCAGAACAAATGACAGATGAAACTACCACCTGCATTGCCTTGCTTCATGACGTTCTAGAAGATACTGCCTTGACTCTTCCTGATCTGGAAGCGGAATTCCCAAGAGAGATCACAGAGGCAGTCCAGCTGCTTACACACGCTCCTTCCGATGATTATCTGGATTATGTGCGCAGACTTTGCGAAAATCCGCTGGCTCGTAAGGTAAAGATTGCGGATCTCGCCCATAATTCAGATGAAACACGGCTTTCTTCCGTCACGCCGGATCCAATACAGCTAAAGCACTGGCGGACGAAGTATGCAGCTGCAAAGGAGATCATACGGGAATACGAGAATATCCCATAAAGTAGAACTCCAGACTATGTAAAAAGGTACTCTGTTATATTGGTATCAACATAATTGATATCAATATAACAGAGTACCTTTATTATATTTTGCAAAAGCAACTGTTAGATTTCTATTATTTCACCCGCAAAATCGACCTCACCAGTTCCAGATGCGGTCTGTCTGCATCCTTCTGGAACACGGCCACATGGTTCAGGTCTGCGCCTCCATCTGTATATGCCGGAAAAAGAAAGCCGCACTCCGGCTCACCTGGCTCGTATTCATCTGCAAGAGGACAAATTACACAGATCAGATATTCAAAAACAGCTTCTGATTCCCCCAGCCGCTCCTTATCTGCTGCCTTTGCCGGAATATCATATCTGTCGTGGAAAATATAAACTGCATAAGGTCTCCTGCTTTTATAATTCTCCATTACAAGATCATAGAAGCTGTCCATAAGAGCATCGTTTTTCAGCCCACATTCCCGGATTGCCATCAAAAGCTGCCACACGGTTCCTGGCCTTCTGTCTGCATCTGCAAATTCATAACGTTTCAGATTTACATTTGTTGCTGCAAAGGGAACTACCTTGGCAAGCTCAATGTTTTTCTTCTTTTCTGCGGCGGACAGCTTTAAAAAATTCACGTTAAAGCTGCCGTCAAAGTCCCCGTCCTTATCCACATAACATCCCGCAATCCTTGTAAAAGAACTCCGGGCAACATTCATCCTCCTGGTCAGCGCCAGCATATCTTCACGGTCGATTTTGTTGGTCATGGTTTTCTCCTGTGTATACGCAAAATGTTTTTTCTATTTTACCATTCCTATGCGCTATACACAACTGAAAGTAAAAATATCTCCATTTAAAACGCTTTTCTAATCCGCTCCAACGCCTCCGTCAGCGTTGCCCTTGGACACGCCACATTAATCCTCTGGAATCCTTCGCCTGCTTTTCCGAAAATCTTTCCACTGTCAAGCCAAAGTCTGGCCTTGTTAAGGATCAAATCCTCCAGTTCCTCAACAGTCAGGCCTGTCTCACGGAAATCCAGCCACACCAGATACGTGCCTTCCAGATCTGTCATCTTTACCCCAGGCAGATACTTTTCCACATACTCTTTTGTGTAGTTGATGTTCGCCTCCACATAAGCATGCATTGCCTGGTACCACTCTTCCCCCTTGGAATAAGCAGCCTCTGTTGCCACCAGTCCCAGAACCCCAAGCTGGCTGATTCCTGCTGCATCCAGCTGCTTCCGGAATTTTCGGCGAAGCTCCGGATTGGGAATAAAAATATTGGAAATCATCATACTTGCAAGATTGAAAGTTTTACTTGGGGAAGTGCAGGTAATGGAAATATCCTGAAACTCCTTTTTCAGACCGGCAAACACCTGATGCTTTCCCTTAAAAACAAAATCCTGATGGATTTCATCACTGACAACGGTCACGCCATTCTTTACGCAGATATCTCCTAATTTTTCCAATTCTTCTGCGCTCCACACTCTTCCCACCGGATTGTGAGGATTGCACAGGAAAAACAGTTTTACATTTTCCTCCACGATTTTCTTTTCAAAATCCTGAAAATCGATGTGATAGCGGTTGTCTTCTCCCTGATAAAGGTTGCTGCTCACCACTTTTCTGCCATTGTCCTGAATAACTTCTGAAAAAGGATAATAAACGGGAAGCTGGATCAGCACACTGTCTCCCGGCTGCGTGTATGCTTTTACTGCCATCGCCAGGGCAAAAACAACGCCTGGGGTTTTGATCAGCCAATCCTCCTGGATCTCCCAGTTGTGGTGGAGCTTCATCCAGTTTGCAATGATTTCAAAATAAGGGGTCTGCACCTCACTGTATCCGAAAATCCCCTCTTTTGCACGCGCCACCAGCGCATCTTCAATATAAGAAGAGGTCTCAAAGTCCATGTCTGCAACCCAGAGAGGCAGCACATCTGCCGGTTTTCCCCTTTTTACTGCAAAATCATATTTCAGACATCTGGTATTTTTTCTGTTAATCACTTTATCAAAATCAAGATTTCTTTCCGCCATATAATTCTTCCTCTGTTTCTGCAAATACTTTTTCAAATTCATCAAGAAGATCCTGGGCATCCTCGATTCCAACAGAGAGGCGAAGGGTTGCCTCTGTAATTCCGTTGCGTTCCCGTATCTCCTTCGGCACATCCGCATGCGTCTGGGTAGTTGGATATGTGATCAACGTCTCCACACCGCCAAGACTTTCTGCAAACTTGATCATCCGCACTTTTTCCAGAACAGAAAGGGCAAACTCCTTGCTTTCCAGCTGGAAGGTAAGCATGGAGCCAAATCCTCTGGCCTGCTTTTTCATAATCTCATATCCCGGGTGATCTGGTAATCCCGGATAGATTACTCTGGTCACTGCGCTCTTTGTTTTCAGCCATTCTGCGATTTTGAAAGCATTTTTCTGTGCCTGCTCCATGCGGATTCCAAGAGTTTTGATACCGCGGAGGATCAGCCAGCTGTCAAAAGGAGCCAGGCCGGAGCCTGTGGTTTTAATAAGAAAACGAAGCTTTTCACTGATATCCTCTCTGTTGGTTACCAGAAATCCTGCCAGGGTATCATTATGTCCGCCCAGGAATTTGGTTCCGCTGTGCACTACAATGTCCGCTCCCAGTTCCAGTGGATTCTGGAAATATGGAGATAAAAATGTATTGTCTACTATGAGAAGGAGATTATGTCTTTTTGCAATTTCCGCAAGTGCCGCAATATCAGTGACATTCATCATGGGGTTGGTTGGAGTTTCAATATAAATTGCTTTTGTGTTTTCGTTTACATAACTTTCCACATTTTCTTTCCAACAGTCGATTCTGGAAAAATGGATCCCGTTTTTCGAAGAAACATTGTCAAAAAGCCGGATGCTTCCGCCGTACAGGTCTGCATCTATGATCAGATGGTCTCCTGGTTTAAACAGCTCCATTACCAGAGTGATTGCTGCCATTCCAGTGGAAAAAGCCAGTGCGTCAATTCCGTTTTCCAAGGTTGCTACAATTTTTTCCAGATGCTCTCTGGTTGGGTTCTGCAGTCTGCTGTAATCAAAGCCTGTGCTCTGACCTACTGCCGGATGCTCATATGTTGCTGTCTGATAAATCGGAAAGCTGATAGAGCCATAATTGTTACAACAGCCTTCCTCTTCTTCCAAATGTAAACACTTTGTATTGATTCCTCTTGCCATGATTTTCCTCCAGATTCGTATGATCGCGTTCAGAGAAATGTTTTCTCTCTTTTTTGTCTGAACATATCATAGCAAGATAAGAGGATTTTGTATAATTCATTTTACCTTGAGTTCGTTATAGAATATTGCTATATCTGATTAGATATGTTAGATTTGGTGTATTGCCAATTTCAGAGCGTGTTTGAAAAAGGCTTTCTGCAAGATGTGCGTCACAATTTGCGGGAATACTTTTTCAAACACGGTCTAAAACACCCTCTGCACCAGCAGCATATACAAAATCGTTCCACCGCCAATACTAAGCAGTGTATTCTTTTTCCACTTATGCAAAAATACGATAAACAAAATCGCAATGGCTTCTGGCAGCCCATAAGGTCCGCTTCCGTTCCTTCATAGTTACACTCTTCGCGATGCACAGAAATCATGTTTCCCATGTTTTCGCGCCGTACTTCTTGGGTTTTCTGTAAACGAAGTTCACAAAATATCTCTTGGGATGATATCTGCTGAATAGGAGCAGGCATTAATTACCGGCCAGTTCCCTGATAGCATCTGTCAAGGTCGTGTACTGCTCTTTCACCTGCGCGTAAAGCTCATCACTTCCTGCGGTTTCTCTTCCTCTTAATACCTCCGTAAGTTCTGCACTGACCTTATACAATTCTGTAAATCCAAGGTTCAGGCACACACCCTTCAGGGTATGGGCTGCACGGAATGCTTTCTCTCCATCCTGTGCGGCAAGACCATCTGTCAGCTCCTGAAAACTCGGATCATTAAGAAATTTCACCGCAAATCTTTTCACAAGCGCTTCGCTTCCCAGTCTTTTCAGAACTCCATCGTAATCTGAGCCAACTTTCTCATAACATTCTTTTATTGTCATTCCAGCCTCCTTAATTTTCATTCCGGTTCCCTATGTAACTGCTTTCTGCACTTTATTATATTAAATTGAAAGAAATTTGTCCACAGGTTTCTAGAGCGTGTTTGAAAAAGGCTCTGACATTACGCATCAGACCTGGAATAAGCATTCTTCATCTGATTACTCAGCTCATAAAGCACTTTATTCAGTGTGTCAGAAGCCTCTTTTTTCACCATATCCGCAATTTCCTGGTTGGCCTGATGGCGAAGGGACATTCGCTTCGCTGCGTCAGACTCTTTTTCCAGAAGAGCGTCATATTTGCCAATCAGCTGGTGGCCTTTTGACATTACACGCTCCTGATAACGTTCAATATGGAAAATGGAGCTCTTATAAGAAGCATCTGCCATGGCACCGATCATGCGGCTTACCCAGTAGAAGCTGTCAGTGGTTACTTCCCTGGTGGTGCTGGAAAAATAGTCCGGAGTGGTATCAATTGTGGCATAAAACGGCACCAGCACATTAAATGCATTGGATGCAAATGCAACCCATTCCAGAATATTGCAGTCCTTTTCCATGCCTGGTCTCATCTGGATCAGAGACAGGAAATCTGTACGGTTCACACCGATAGAACGGAATGCTCCGCGCTGTTCTTTTTCTCCATAGGAAGCATATGGATCATAAGAGGTTCCCTGATAATGGGAGGACAATACATATTTCACATCCTCTACAGTAATCTTTTTTTCCGGAATCATGCACCATGGCAGATCATCAGAATATGGAGTAAATTCTGCATTTACGCCATCCCAGATTTTTGTCTTCGGATTCAGGTTTCTCAGCATATACCATGCACGAGGAGTATTATAAACATGGTCGGAATCGTCATGGCTTCCGAACGCATCTCTTGGATTCAGTACACCATCCATGGAAAGATCCAGGTGATTTTTGCTGATAAATTCTTTCAGGTCAGCGGAACACATGTATTCCAGATCCGCATATTCCTCACATGGGCACCGATATTTTTCCTGATCCCGCAATGCCTTTTCCAAGTCAAATTTATCAATTCCAAGCTGATTTGGCATTACTACATATGCCTCATCCGGAACCTTTCTTGCCATCCAGTGATGGCCGCCGATGGTTTCCAGCCACCAGATTTCATTCTGATCCTGGAAAGCAATTCCATTCATCTCATAGGTTCCGTATTTCTCCAGGATACTTCCAAGACGGACCACACCTTCGCGGGCGCTATGAATGTATGGAAGAACAATGGATACAATATCTTCCTCTCCGATTCCACCGGCTGCTTCCTCCTTACCGTCCTTTGCAGGCTGATAGGTTACCAGAGGATCCGCGCCAAGTACCCGGGGATTGGAGGTAATCGTTTCTGTAGCAGTCATTCCCACATTTGCCTCATTTACACCGCTAGCTGCCCAGATTCCTTCGCCGTCTACTGCATTTGGCACAGATGTATAGCCCATTGGATCATCTGGAAGATCAATTTCCACATGAGAAATCACAGATTTATATTTCCGCGGCTGTTCCTCCGGATGAACCACCACAAATTTTTTTGGCATATAATGACCGGAACCGGAATCGTCATTTCTTGCGATCATGGTAGAACCATCATAAGATGCCTTTTTTCCAACTAAAATTGTAGTACAACCCATTTAAATTTCCTCCTGAAAATATTTCGTAATCTACTATGCACTATGTTAGCACAATCGGGCATTTTATGGAATACAGAATTCCGGAAATCAATTATTTAACGGTTGTATTGCCTGCCATTAAGCTTTATACTTATGTTATTCCCGGAGCCAAATGATGCGAAAAGGAATCCTGCCCGTCAGGGCTTTTCTATAACTTAAAGGAGTATTCCTTATGCAGACATCTAAAGATTATTTGCATGTTTTTCTTGATATGGGCGACGCACTGTTAAACAGCGGCGCAGAAATTTTCCGGGTGGAGGACACCCTGAACCGGATGGGTTATGCCTGTGGTGCTACCCATATGAACGTTTTCGTCATCACGTCCAGCATTGTTATTACTATGGAATTTCCCGGAGATGGCGCACGGACGCAGACACGGCGCATTCATGAATGTGGGGGGAATGATTTCACCAAGCTGGAGCAGCTCAATGACCTGAGCCGCCGTTTCTGCAGTCATCCGGTTTCTGCTGCGGAGCTGCGAAATGAATTTGAGAAGATCAATGCAAACAGACCTAAGCCTCTCTGGAAACTGCTTGGAAGCGTTCTTGCAGCCAGCAGTTTTGCCCTTTTCTACGGCGGCACTATTCCGGATGCCATTACTGCCGGCATTGCTGCAATCCTGATATGGAGCCTGCAAAAATATCTAAGACCAGTATGTATGAACGAGGTTACTTTCCAATTTGCAGCGTCTTTTCTCACAGGCTGCGCCATTTGCGGATTTACTTTGCTCTGTCCTTTCCTTCACATGGATAAGATCATGATTGGTGATATTATGCTTCTGATTCCAGGACTTATGTCAACTAATGCAATCCGCGATGTACTCATTGGTGATACCCTTTCGGGTATTATCAGGCTGATCGCCGCGTTACTTCTTGCAGCAGCACTGGCACTTGGTTTTATGGGCGCAATTATTCTTTTTGGGAGGTTTGGACTTTGATCACAATGACGGTTATACAGCTGATTACCGGAGCTATCGGATCTGTGGCTTTTGGTCTTCTTTTTCACATGAAAACTAAATATCTGCCGCTGGCTGCTGCCGGTGGTTTTCTTAGCTGGCTAGTCTTTCTCTTTGGGAAGAGTCTGTGGGGAAGTGTTTTTCTTCCGGCACTGCTGGCTGGTTTTATTGCAGATGTGTATGCGGAAATCCTGGCAAGAATCTGCAAGGAAACTTCCACTTCTTTTTTCGTTACTTCCGTGATTCCGTTAATTCCCGGAAGTACCCTTTATTACTGCATGAGCAGTATTGTAGAGGGAAATCCCATGCAGGCACTTAAATATGGGAGGGATACCTTTCTCTTCGCATTTGGAATCGCCGCGGGGATGAGTATTGCGTGGGCGATCTGTTATTTTCTGAGAAGTGTTAAAGCACGATAGTTTCTTACTCACAGTTTTCGGATTTCCACCCTGCGGTTCCACCAGCCCTTTTTCCAAACCATGAGAAAAACCTGAAAATCCAGGCTGTCCCTGGCGGTTGTAAAAGGCTCTTCTCTTAATACCTCCGCATGGATTCCGTCCCGGGTCAGTTTTTCCTGCAGTTTTCCCGCTTTTGACAGCAGGCTTTTTAACTGCTGATCAGCCTCATTTCCAAAAGTCCGGTCAGGATAAGCCGCCGCTGCGCTTTTTATTTTTCCGGTAAGAAGATCAATCACTGCACTATGCTTATTCTTGTGTAATGCCCTGGCAAAAATCCTGGCGATAAATGGAGCTGGAAATTTCTTATAAACATGCAACAACCGAAGCAGCGAAAAATCCCGGGCTTCTTCTGCCAGCCCTTCCATTACCTGAAATGCTGCTGCAGACGGCTTCCAGGGGTCTTCCTTTGGCACAATATACTGTTTCGGCACTGCCGGATAACAACAATAATTCAACGGTGGAAAGTCCGCCAGCTGCACAAGTGCCCTTTCTTCTTCTGTACAAAACTCTTCTCCCAGATATTCCAGCTTATCTCTTGCAATGGCGATCCGATATTCCAGCTGACGCAGATATTCATATCCAGGCACCCAGAAATGACCGATCTCCCCATAGTTATAAAGATAAACCTCCAGATCCAGCATTCTGAAAAACAGGGTGACTACGTTCTCCCCCTGCCATACTACCAGTATATATTCATCCCCTTCCTGACTTAAGGATGATTTCAGAGGGCCTTCATAATTCTCCAGATAAGAGCCTGTAAGTCTGGCATCCCGGAAAATGAGAAAGCTTTCTACGGCATCATTCATCAAATAAACAAGGCGGATATCACCTGGAATTTTCTCTTTTCCCACTCTGGCAAGGCTGTCTTTTTCGCCCTGTTTCCCCTCATTATTTTCATATGTCTCATAACATTCCCATTCAGCCTGTGCTCCGTTTTCTTTCGGAAACAGCAATTCAAATTGCTCCTGTTCCAAAAGCTCCTCCAGCATTTCAAATGTATCCTGCATCTTGTGATTACCTCAAACTGTTCGATTCCTGTTTCCAATTTCACTTTTTATTATATGGGTATCTGACAGAAATGTCAAAATAACGACAACAGATATATAGCTATAAAATAAATAGCATACAATTTACAGCTTACATTTTTCATATATTTTCTATATACTTTATATTATGGATAAAGAAGCTGTCGTTCCATAATATAAGAACCCGCAGGCAATCAGGAAGCGGTGAAACCGTTCCATAGATTGCCAGAGCATGTTTGAAGAAACTGTTTGAAAAGGGTTTTCTGCAAGATGTGCGTCAGAATTTGCAGGAGATTTTGTTCAAATTGGAAAGCAGCTTAAATGCGTGTAAAATCACAGGTAAGCCAGTTCGGCACCTGTTAAAAAGATTGGAGAACGAATATGAATCAGATTGATTACGAAAACTTAGGATCCCGAATGAAAGAACTGCGAATCAAAATGAAGCTTACCCAGGCAGAAGTTGCCAAAGCTCTGAATGTAACTCCTGGCTACATCAGCAACGTGGAGAATAACCGTACTGCAATGTCCCTGCGTATCCTTATTTATTATGCAAGGCTGCTGAACATCTCCCTGGATTCCCTGATTGGCAGAATTGATTCTGAATACCGTGAAACTGCCCTGGACCGCGAGCTTTCCGAGCAGGTACATAAAATGAGTATTCCAGAGAAACAAAAGCTTCTGAAAACCATGAAGGTATGGATGGAAGAAGATTGATTCTGAACGTAAAAGGGGCTGTCTATTTCCTGACAGCCCCTTTTGTAACTTTATGGTGTTTATAGTATTATATCAGATTTTATTCCCCATTTCTGTGATAGTATCACATACTTTTCTTTTTTGCCTTGCGGACCAGTTTTCGGATCAGGACTACAATAAGGATAATAATTACAAGGAAGAGCAGGCAGATCAGCACGATCATTACTGAGAATCTATTGGGATTTTTCACCAGATCAATAATATTTGTGCTGTCATCTACAACCTTACGGTTATGAGTGACTGCATAATATTCCGGTACATTAGCAATTCCATCCCCGTCTGTATCTTCAAAGGACCGCATATATCTTGCAATGGCATCCCACGCTTTCAATTCCCTGCCATCTTCCATGATTGCCTGATCTTCCAGATTTTCAATTGGATTTCCATCCTTATCCTTTGGTTCAAGGGACAGCAGGCCATAGGACATTTTCATTACAGAGCCAAGCATTTGTCCTGTATACAAGTCAGTCACAACATGGTACAGCTTATCATCCTGAATTTCAATTCTTTCTCCATCTTCTCTGGTCAGATAGCAGTCCGTCACCTTATTCAGAATCATTCGATGAGGATTATATGTAAAATTCAGTCCGCTGCAATACAATCTTGCAGTTGTCATAAAATCTGAAACAGAAGCGTCTACTTCTGCTGCCAGCTTCAATTCTTTTCCTGTCAGATATGCATTGATAAGAGGATATCCTGCTACACCGTCTTTTCCAATTCCCAGAGAAAAAGAATTGTAAACATCCTCTACTGTAATATTGCCTTTTGTATATGTGTCACGGACCGTTCCGCTTGGCACAACCGCTACGTCTACCGGATTCCCATCGTAATACTCTGAATTTTCCACAGCATATACATACGCATCAGACATAATATCGCCGAGATTCAGTTCTTCATGCTTTGTTCCCATCTCTTCCAGACTGTTAAATTCAATATCGTTCTGAGCCAGAACTTCATCCCTGGTGTACCCAAAATCTGCAAGATAATTGGTGTCTACTGTATCCATTAATTCATCAATCCGTTTCTGTGTTTCCTGATCCGGCTTGATCTCATCAGACACAGGAATCAGCTCATAGGAAGTCATTTCCCAACGCCCGTCCTCCTTCTGTGTCATTGAAAGTGATCCAAGGTTTCTCCCATACTCACCGCAGGATACAATATATGTATTCCCATGCTTAATGGCTTCATTCAGCTCTGTATGGGAATGTCCACTGATGATCAGATCCAGATCCGGCACCTTTTTTGCAAGGATTTCATCCTCTGACTTATCCTCGTCCTCCCAGGTTCCGCCGTGAGACACACATGCGATCATATCCACATTCTCATTTTTCTTAATCTCAGCTACCGTCTGCTTTACCGCCTCTACCGGATCTTTAAACAGCAATTCACATGTAGGCGCACATTCCAGGGCATCTTTTCCAAATACACCAACCACAGCAATTCTCGTATCACCCTTTTGAACCACAACATAATCTTTCACGCCGTACGCTTCAAACGCTTCTTTGATCTGCTTCTGCCCATCATTTAAACCATCTTTTTCCATAGCGTCCCAATCCACGTTGCACACTGCGATCTCCGGCACTGTCTCACCGGAATTTATGGCTGCCTTCAGCATATTTGCCAGACCCTTTGACCGGTAGTCGTATTCGTGATTTCCAAAAGTAGTCACATCATACCCCAGATATCCCAGCATTCGAAGCTCCGCCGCCTCCGTATCATATACGGTCTGGATCAGTGTACCCATGGAAAAATCTCCGCCATCCAATACCAGGGTATCTGGATTGTCTTTCTTCTTTTCATCCATCAGGGTTTTTATTTTCGCAAAACCGCCAACTTCTTTTTGCTGTCCATCTACAATTGTTGAAAAGCTGTCCAAATGGGAATGAGTATCATGGGTAAACAAAACGTCTACCTTTTTCGTCCCAGCTGCTGTCACAGGAATATCCAGTACAAGCAGAAGCAGTGTTGCAATTGTTAATACAATTGACAAAATTCGTTTCCGTGTCTTCATAACTTCTCCTTTTCATTCAAAAGATCTTCATCTGATTTCTATAGCATATCTTCTGCCAGCATCTCCTGATATCCGGCTGTCCTGTATTTTCCGATCAGCGCTGCCACCGGCTTTAACCTTTCATCCGTTATTCGTTCCAGTATTTTCAGCCGCTTAGGTGATATGACCTCTTTGGACCTGCATCTTTCGTAATCCGTGGCTTCCATATGCCAGTAATAAAATTCGCCCTTATAATACTGTGACAGTTTCTGTGCGATCAACACACCTTCCGGATCCAGATCTCCTGCATAATAAATCCGTGTTTCGGATTTTGCAAGTAAATCCAATGCCATCAAACCTGCCAGTCTTGGCTGACCGTTCATGCACATATATGCTTTTTCCTTATGATCTGTTTCTTCTTTTCCGCAAAGCATGGCAAAAACCGAAGGATTTTCCACAATATATATTTCATTTTGGGGACAATAGAGTGCATCCCATTCTGTAAGCACTGCAAGAGGAACCTGTACAATATGCTGTTCTTTCGCAAAACCTGCCATACCTTTATGATAATTTCCATCTTTTTTCACAGCCTGCACCTGATACAGCATGGTATAATTGGAAACATCATCCAGCATGATTCCTGCCAGCAGATAACTTTTCTGACGCTTATACGCAGGAAATATTGCAGATGTCTCTACTGTAATTCTTCGTATTTCCAAATCCATCTGTATGATCTGATATAAAAAATTCCCATCTGCTGTTCCAATATCAAACGCATGTGGATTGCCTGTCCGCATAGCTGCAAATACGGCAAGGTACATCTTTGTGCTGCGATATGGCAGATTGTTATAGATTTCTGCTCCAAGCCGCAGCATCTTGTCCCATTTGGCCAGTTCCTGACTCCCGTTGTCTTTCACAATGCTTCGCAACGATTCTAAGGCTGTCTCTACAGGAGTTCCTTCATAGTCTCTCTGAAAAATCTCCCATATACGCTCTTTTTCCTGTTCCCGTAAGGATTTTTGCTCCTGTCTTCCAAGCAGTGGCTCTTCAAAAAAATTCTCCAACAGGCATTCCGGCGTTATCTCTTTATATCTGCTTGTTTCCAGCGCCTGTCTGAATTTTTCTGAGGACACCGTTACACTTTTCTGACTGTGAAAAGATTTTCCAAAAAATCCTTCCAGTTCTTCAATATCTGTTGGTTTCAGATTCTTCAGAATTACTTTCCCACCAAACCTTCCGTAAGAAATATATTTCTCCCGGAAGCCTTTCAGAACCTTCTCCCAGACCGGGCTCAAGTGAAAATAAGCCAGACAGTCTTTCATTTTATTTTCAGATTTATACTCCTTCTGCCTGTCCAAGCTCTATTCCTCTCTGTTCAACTTCTTCCTCGTGTTCTAACAATTCTTTCCTGTGACCATTCCATAAATAAGGCATAACGGTTACAAATTTCGCATTTCCCGGACGGATTAACTGATAGATTGCCAATGCGTCCAACGTATCACAATCTCCCCACAGAACCTGTGAGTTAATAATAAAATCAAACCGGAATTCTGTCATCAGACGGAACATATCGCGAATATTTTTATTATCTACTCCGGCAAATGCCTCGTCCAGAGATATCAATCTCGGTGCATCTTCTCTTCCTCCCTGATACTTGGCCACAACTGCTGAAAACAGCGGTACATACATGGACATTGCCTTTTCTCCGCCACTGAAGGTTCCGAATACACTATTTGTCAGCTCCTTCTGACGTTCCCCGTTTTTCTGGGAAAACAGCTGGAATTCAAACCATTTACGGTAATCCAACGTATCCTTCATGATCTGATAGAAGGATATCATTCCCGCACTGTCTTTCGCATTTCTTCGTGCCTCTGCCACTTTGGAACGGAAATGGGCAGACAATCTGGCTGCCTCATCTTCACTCATCAGCCGATAATCTTTCTTCAGTAATTCTACCAGTTCTTTCGTATCCAGCTGGTCTTCCTGTTCTGCAGTCTTACTTCGCCATCTAAGGCTAAGCTTTAATCCGCTGGAGGTATTCATACCGTTCATCAGGGAATTCATTTTCTGTACCCATGTATTGGAACCGTTAATCTTTCCACGGATTTTTCTGCTTACCGTATTGGCAAGAATGTCTTCAAACAACTCCCGGTCTCCATCTTTGATCAGATTCTCCAGCTCTGTAATGTCTTCTTCAAGATGCAAAAGAAGACTGGCAAATGATATCTTTACGCCTTGATATCTGGCCGAAATGTCCAGTCGTTTTGCAGGAAATTCCGTTTGTTCTTCTTCCGTAAACAACTCATTCTGCATTAAATGATAGTCTGTAAGAAAGCCTCTGTTTTCAAAATATACCTTATTCAGATCGCGGATCACACTGTCTTTATCCAGCGCTTTTACATCTGATTCCAGATAACTTCTGATATGTGCGGCATCTTCCGGTATCTCTTTTGGTATTTCCACATAATGCAAAGCCTTTTCCATATCATAGCATTCTGAAAAATATTTCGTTTTCTTTTCATATTCTTCAATTTTCTTCTTGTTTTCGTCTAAACGCAGTGTCAGTTGTCCCACTTCGTCTTCTTCATGTGTCTGTCTGCTTACGCATACACGTAATTGCTCCGGATAATCCTGCAGCCAGTTAATACATGCATCAAGCCGTTCTTTAATTTCTTCGTAATCAGTCAGACGCAATTGTTCCTGAATGGAAGTCTGTTCTTCTGTCTTTCTCCTGATTTCTTTTTGAATTTCCTGCAGATCATACCGTATCTGTTCCATATCTGCATCCAGATCTTCCAGATGTTCTTTTCGCTCTCTCAGATACATCAGACTTCTAAGATACATTTCATGTGCAGCAATCAGGCTGATCAAATGCTTTCCATATTCTTCTGCTGCTTTTTTTGCTTCTTTAAATATATCATAAGAACAGGTCAGATATAGTGCTTCTGCAATTTCCAGTGCTTTCTTTTTCTTTTCTTTCAGTATCTCGGCCAGTTCACGGATCTGAAATTCCAGTTTATCACTCTCTCGCTTCAGCTGTTCGCACTCTCGTTCCTCGGCCTGCAGCATCCGAAGTGCTTCTCTCATATCTGTGTCTTTCGGAAGATTATCGTATTCTTTTCTGAGAATAACTTTTCTGTCAGACAGCTTTCTATGCAGTTCCTCCAGCTGCTGTAATGCAGTTTCCAACTCTGTGATTCTCTGTCTGCACTCTTCTATCTTTGCCTGTCTGTGTTTTTCACGGGCCTTTGTTCCAAGGAATCCTGCCTCATATTCTCCTGTTACAGTTCCGGCAAGCACTCCCATTCCGTAGGTTCCATCTTCTGCAACGGTAAACAAGCTCTCACTATCATATGCAATGCTTCCCAGGATTCCGGTGAGACGCTGATTGGAAAATATGTCATTCACTTCTTCATTCAGTTCCAATACATCCAACAGACTTCTGTCTGGCTGCAGATTCTTCTGACTGTTCTTGCAGATAAACAGATAATGATCTTCACATCCTTGTTCTGTTTTCAAAACCTGCTCTTTGTATTGCTCATCTATTACCAGTGCATCCAGAATTCCCATCTTTAATAAAGCTTCTTCCAAACGGTTACAGGCTTCTTCTTCCAGATTATCTCCAAATTCTATGACCTTGTAAAATTCCTGATATGGAATTCCAAGAGCATCCAGTCTCTTACGGTTACGTATAACTGCCTCTGAGCGTTCCGGCTGTGGTTCTTTCTGATTCTCCCATTCGGCCAGATCTGCCCTTACTTCTTCCAACTCTTTTTTTGTATTTTGGCTCTCTGTATCATTTACCGAAAGTTCAGATTCGATTTCCCCATTTTTCTTGATCCATACATCTGCAATCCTCTGACGAACCTCGGCAAAATCAGAGGATTCCTTATACGTTTCGGCAAATATACTTAATTCTCTTAATAATTCTTTTTCTAATGCCAGCTCCTGGTTTGCACCGTTCCACTGATACAATGCTTCTTTCCATTCATTCTGTGTCTGCACAAATACAGATTCCAGTTCTGACACTTTTCTCTGAAGAGTATCCAGTTCACGAATCCGTCTTTCTCTTTCTTTTATCAGATCATCCTTCTGTCTTTCCAGACGATCTGTCTCTGCCAGTATCTCTGTTCCCTCATTAATTTTTTCTTTTGTGTTATCAAATTGCTGCTGGTGTAAATTGAATTTGTATGGTTCTTCCGGATGTTTTTCCAGCTCTTCCTTCATAAATGCATGCTCTTCAAAGGCCATGGTATCAGCCTCATCCTGCATCTCTTCTATAAGCTCTTCCAGTTCTTTTTCTTTCTCATATTTCCTGTCTTCTTCTGTTTTAATCTGATTCTGTGCATCCTGATATTGAGTCTGTTTCTGCTCCAGGAATCTCTGCTTTTCTCCCAGGTTTTTCTGTTGTCCGTTTAATTCTGTAATCAGCTCCGCTTCTCTTCGCTTCAATGCTACCGCGTCGCTTTTGTTCAGAGATTCTTTCTCTTTCTCCATGGACTCACGTTTCACATCCAGATTCTGATGTTCTATTTTCAAGTCTTCTATCTTCTGTCTGCATTCACGTAGCTTTTTCTCCTGTTCATTTTGCCGCGTCCTTGCATTTTCCAAATTTAGTCCAGCCTGTTCGCAGCGTTCTGCTTTTTCATATAATAATTTCTGATTATATTTTGAAAATACTGCCTGGATTTTTTCTGCTGCCTGTCTGGCTTCTTTCCTGTTTTTCAGATTCATGGTCATGGTATCCATATTTTCAATGGCTTCCGACATAGGACGCAGGTCATCATCAGACAGAGGCTGAAGGGAATCACTTAAAATATCATTGATTACAGATGGCTTAAAATCCTTGGAAAGCTTCGGTGTACGCAGTTGAATCAGAAGATCTATCATTTCCTTATATTCTTCTGTTGTCTCAAATCCAAAAATCTGGCGGTTCACATACTCCATATAGTCAACCTGCCTGTCGATAACGCGGCCGCCATCCCCAATTCTGTTTTCCAGTTCTTTTTTTGAAAGTGTAACCTTTTCGCCTGAATCCTTATACAAAAAGAAATCCTTACCGATACGTCTTCCATCGGTCAGACTAAAATACCATTTATCCAGATTCTTTCCTCTTCTTGCGCGGATACCCATTCCGATGGTCAAATATGTATCACTGTTTTGTCTTTTAAGTTCCAGATACAGATAGCCTGTGCGTTCTTCACGTCCGTCATCTTCTTCCAGAAGATAGCTGCTCATCTTACGGTCCCTGGAGCCGAAGGGATCCAGTCGTTCCGGGCTCATATTTCCATCCAGAAGAAGAGGCACCACACTCTGCATAGTTACTGATTTTCCCGATCCGTTTGAACCTCGAAGGAGCATTCTTCCCTTCACAAACGGGAATTCCTGTTCGTCATAATACCAGAAATTAATCAGTCCGATCTTATTTGCCTGCCATCTGCTATTCATCATTTCTTCCTCCCATATAATCCTCCGGATAGCTTCCCTGTATTTTTCCGGTGAGCGGACATATTTTTATCTGATGAGCGAGTTCTTCTTTTCTTATGAACATCCACAACTCCATCTCATCCAACACACTTTTTACAAATTCCCCTTCCGGCATCTCGCGATAATTTTTCGAAAATCCACTTCCATATTCCTGTTTTATTTCTTTTATCATATTTTCAAATTCAATCTGATCTATAAGACAGGTTTCATCCAATCCGGTCTTCCATTGACCCTTCTCAATTTTCTTGCGTATTTCACGAAAACACAAAAGCAAAATATCGGATATGGAATTATTGCCGGGAAATACCGTTCCCATCCTGCAGTCGTCTCCGGATAGCAGATATGCACTTCCTTTATGAATGTGCACATGACAGTCAAATATCTGCTCCAGTTCTTCGCTTAATCTGCGTCCGTAATATTTCAGATATTCAAAATCCTCCGATGAGCCATCCGCTTTGTACATACCAGGTGCAAAAATCAGTCTTTTATAAACCCTGTGTCTTCTTGCAAAGCCTCGGTCTTCATCCACTTCAAACCAGTCACTTTCCTGAAAATCTTCCGGTTTCGTATATTCCATAATGTCTTTTGAAAAGCTCTTCATAAAATACCTGGATGCCCCTGTATTTTCATAAAGCACTTCTCCTCCTTCATCGTCCATGAATGCCTCGTCTTTTCCATCTGTAACTCCAATAAGCCCCTGATCTGCTGCAAATCTCATTACACGAATCAGCTTTCTTCTGTTCGTATACAATGTCCAGTCAGAGATTTCCCCAGGCAGATTTGCTGTAATATATTCCGTCAGCTGTGATATGATAAACTGCTCCTGTGCATCTCTGTCTTCCAGAAACATCAGCAGAATACAGAGATATGCATATTCTTCTTTTGAGGAAAATTTCTGGATCCCCATAAAGCTTTCCGGTATCACCGGAATCTTCTCCATCTTTATCAGAAGTGAATTGTCAATGATCTGGCAGCCCATTTTCTCTGTAGTAAATTTACGCAGTTCTCCAAGGGCATCTCTTAATTTATAATAGGTTTCCTTATCTCTGGATTTTAATACCCATCTTTTATTTAACAGGATCTCCAGTTCCTTCATCACGTTTCCTCCTGAAATACAATTGACAAATCAGGCATAGTAAAATTACCATCCAGACAATGCACAACACAGGTCTCATCTGCCCGGCTTCTGTCTAATATGTATCTTCTTCCATCATCCGTTCTTGCAGAAAAATCCGCAGATTCCATGGCATCCGACAGCCATTTCAAAAGGATCTCTCTGATTCTTGGTTCCAGCACCGGTAATTCTCCAAAATGAATCCTTCCATTTACTTCCAACGCCTGCAATTTTTCCATTTCTTCTCTCTGTTTTTCCAGCATTTTACGTCTTGTTTCCTGCTTTTGCTCTGCTGATTCGCGGATCGCACTTCTTCTGGATTTCTCCCTGTATGTACGTATCCTTGGCTTTAAACTGATTTCCATGGGTTGTTCTTCGTATACTCCGATATTCATGCTATCCGTTTCACGTACCAGATCTCCGGCAATATGCTGCGGGCACTCCATGCCAAATACCATTGCAGACATTTTGTGGGCTTCTTCCATATCCTGGCATTTCAAAAATAATTCTGCCACTTTGCGGTATTCTTCTTTTCTGTTAGCACCTAATGCATTCTTTTCACTTAACTGCGCTGCATATCTTGTGATCCTGCGAATAATATCATTTGTTGCATCAAAAAGCTTTCCCGCTTCATTCTCCTGACCTTCCTTTCCTACAAACCAGTCATAGATACTTTGATAACGGCCCTTTACTTTCTGCCAGATCATTTCCTTCGATACTTCCACATCCATTCGCGGTATCGACAATTCATAATCAACTACTTTTTCAAATACCTGATTTTTCATCTCTTCCTTCTGCATGCATAAGCTTTCTTCTATCACACCTACATTTCTCTGTAATCCCTTAATAAAGCTGCGCAGATATTCGATCAACCGGTCTTTAAACACCAGAAACTGTTTCGTATGCATCATTTCTTCTGCCCGCACACTGTTCAGATCTCTGATATAGTCCTGATAATTCTGATTCAGACGTACAAAATCATTATTCAGATCTGTCCACCAGGTATATACTTCATTTTTATCTCTTTCCACCATCTCCGGAAACCGTTCTATACCTCTTCGTATCCGCTCCAATAATGTGGGCTCTAAGGATGCACCTTCAATGAACAGGTTCTCAAGTCTAAGCACCAGACGTTCTATCTCTACACTATATTCTGTCATCTGATAGCGGTACTTTTTGTTCTTAAATTCTTCAATGGATGCCACCTTTTTCGTATCCTGGATCGTATTCAGATTCTTCCATTCTGTCAACATTGTGAGATCCTGCTGACACTGCTCTGGTCTGTAATCTGCAAAAAAAGGATCCTTTATCATTTCTTCGTAAACCTCTTCCTGGTACAGCCAGTATTTCAGTTTCTCGTAATGTTCAAAAAAAATACGCATAATACAGCGATATCTGCTTACATTATCTGCATTTAAATATTTCGCTTCTGTCAGTGGTTTGATTAATTTATCTGATACCTGCATGAGGCCTCTCCTTCTTTTCATACATGGGGTTACTTATATATAATGTCGGAGGCAAAAGTCCCCGACTACGATACTTGCGGATTGTTTCACCGATTACATTGTATCAAGACGTTGGCCAGTCGACCAGTCCTAATCTGTAAAAGCTACTATTTTTTTGCACGAAAAGAGGCTGCAGGAATTCTATCCTACAGCCAATTTCGCTTTTTTGTTTATTTCACTTTTTTATTCAAACTCGGCAAGTCCAAAGATATTACTAAATATATTTGTTTAAGTTTTATATCTTTTTAGCCGTTATTTTATTTCTGTTGCATATATTATTTTGGCTCACTGATTTTCTGTTGCCAATTTGTTGCCAGCTTATTGTAAATGATGTAAATAAGTTTGACAACATTTATTTTGAGAACACTGCATCATTTCTGGAAAGAAGGTACACACAATACTGATTCATGCTGATTCCTTCTCTCTGAGAATGTTCTGCCAGTGATCTGTGCAGACTTCGTGGAATTCTTAATTTAAACTGTCCAGAATAGTCTTCCAGACTGTCTGGTTCATGAATCTCTACACCATCTTCTAATGCAGCTTCAATCCATGCTTTTTTTGCATCCAGTGCATTTGCTACCGCACTCTCCACTGTCTCACCACAAGTAATGCAACCAGGCAAATCCGGATAAGAAACTACAAATCCGCCTTCATCTTTATCTTCCACAATTTCCATACGATAGGACATTGCCATATAATCATTCAGCGTCTTCATCATTCTTCGCCTCGCTTTCTACAATCTGCCTTACCATTTCTACATATACTTTCTTGATTGGTTCATGCTTTGGTATTGTAATTGGCATACACCCTTGTTTTCTGAAAGTATAATGGCTACTTCCACTTCTTGGTGCATTCATTTCGTATCCATAACTTTCCAATACCTTCCGTAACTCATCAAACCGGAGGTCTTTCGATAAATTGCATATACGTGTTATCAGTTTATCCCATTTTGACATTTGTCATACATCCTATCTATATTATATATGGTGTCATATGTGGTGTCAATCAATTTATTATATTATTCCATGATGATTCTACGTTCCTAACAACTTCTATTGGTTTTCCCTGAATTATAGTCTCTCCACCTTTATTTCCTGCATTTCTTCCTACATCTACAAGATAATCTGCTACATGAGAAATAAATTCTATATTATGTTCAATAATTAATACAGGTATATGTATTAAGTTAAAAGAATAAACCCGTAAACAGCAGATCCCCTGCAAAGCTTGAAAACTCTGCAGGGGAACACATAAATTTTATTTTCCCTATGTAATCATCTCCGGTTTCATCTTTCAAAAACAGGTATATCCGAAACATCCCGCTTTTCATTACGGATATAATCCTGATTATACGGGAATCTGGCAACCTTTGCGCGAACCTTCATCTGGCGGGTTCCCGGCGTTCCCCAGAGTATTTCAAGCTCCGTCCCTTCTTTGGCATATTCTGCGGAAATGAAGGCCAGAGAAATCATGCTGTTATAGGTATAAGAGATGATTTTTCCGCTTGTGATCCCGATCTCCTTATCTGCAGCCAGCACCTTATCCGCCCGGTACTCAAAACCAAACTCTCTGACACAGAAATAGTATTCAAGAGCGCATGGTTTGGTAATATCCTCGCAGGGTTCCTCCCCAGGTCTGAGCATGGTTGCAAAGACTTCTGCCACATCCTCGGCGTTCCACTCCAGGGTTACGCATTTTTTTTGGGGCTTTTTCGACATTTCAAGGAGGGCTTCTTTTCCAATGAAGTCATGATTGTATTTAATCAGGAAATCCCATCCCACATCATAGGGAGTAACAAAGCGAGCCTGAAGATCATCCCCCACACTTCCGAGAAGCCTTCGATTGAGATTGAACATGGATAACTGAGGCACTGTGCGCATATATTCTGTCATTTTCTCGCTGGTTTCCAGCCACGGAAGCGGATAGTGAAGATTGATATTCGGGAATCCGGCCTCCGTATGGTTAAACATGTTATAAGCCTGGAGCCCAAGCTTTCTTGCTCCCAGCTTTTCACCTGCCGCCCATACCAGATTATAGATCTCCGCATAATCCGCCATATCTCCGTGAATTTCATAAGCAAGGTTGCCGGACATGCCAAGCCGGATGATGCGTACCTGTTTTCCGTTTACCTCCTGGATTCTATGTCTGCCGAATTTGATGTCGTGAAGATTAGCCTGGAATGCGTTTTCCAGAATCTCTAAGGACTTTTCACCGTCAATCTGGATAAAATATTCCTTTCCGCTCATGTTTTCGCCATGCACATCCAGATCTGATGTATTGACATAATAAGAGATCACCGGATCAAGCCAGTAGGTTCTGTAACGATCTTCTCCGATACGGATTACAACGCCGTCTGTCAGAATCTGACCTTTCTCATTGCACATTACGGCATGGCGTATGCCGTTCATTCCCAGCGTGGTAAAATCATTTGTACAAACCTGTCCCATTAATTTAACGGCATCCGGTCCGTATACATCATAAATGGGGGATGTCATAAGCGCCGTTCCAATCCATGCGCTGGTCTGATATGCCTTGATCTCATCCTCCACGCCCGTATAAGCATATGCCGTAATAAAAGATCCCTGTGGGAACAATAAGGTGGCGCCTTCCAGCGCCGGATTCATCATTTCTGCCATTTTTCGTCCTCCTACTGTTTTTAATTATCTGTAGATGTTCTTGTTCCGATTAAATGATTTTCCATATCTTCAAACATTTCTCTTACCGTGATGGGCTTTTGCCCTGTCAGCTTTTCAAAATCATCTGTAAATGTACTCATTTGATTCAGACGGATTGCCCTGCCAAAGGACACCATTCCATCTGCGCAAAATGGAAAGTTCTTCGCCGTGTCCGCCCACATTTCCTCCGTTGTCCTTGGAACGCCGATGGAGTCAAAGAACTCATACATCTCATCATCGTTGATATATTGGTATTCCGTCTTTTTACCCGTAACCTCCGAGGCGATTGCCATGTACTGTGCAATTGTCAGAAGCTCGGCTCCATTTATATCAACAATTCGATCTTCCCAATCAGACATTGCCGCACAGGCCGCCGCAAGCGCACAGTCATCCCTCGAAACAAATGCCATTTTCCCATCTCCCATGTTATTGCGGATGATGCCGTTTGTATTTTCAACTGCTTCCACAAATGTGGAGACCATTGCTTCCGCATATTGGGAATCCCGAAGAATCAAATAATGGATGGGCTGTTTTTTGATATACCTTTCGGTCCATACATGATCGTTTACTTCGTAAGCATTGATATCCTCATGTCCGGCTCCTACAATCGATGTATAAACCAGTTTGTTTACACCTGCCGCCACAGCCGCATCAATTGCAATTTTATGTGCCGCTCTTCTTTTCGGTCCAACGAATGGCATGGAGATCAGAATAACTGTATCCGCATCTTTAAATGCTTCCGTCAGTTTTTCCGCATTGTTAAAATCGGCAATTCTGGTTTCAATGCCCATTGCCTGGTATTTTTCAAGACCATTTTTTGTTGGAGCCGTAAAAATCAAAGCTTCATGAGGATATTTTTCCAGCAATACACGGGCTGATCTGCTTCCAAAATTCCCGTCTACTCCATTTAACAATATCTTTTTCATAAAAAATAATCCTTTCAACTATATAGTTATAATATTAAAAAATCGATACCCCTTTATAGGATGCTCACTCAGCTCTTTTTATTGCCTCCCTCCTTTTGTCTGAATTATATTATCTCCTCTCTAACTGTCGGTGCCTGAACAGTGTTTCCTATATATTTATAGTAAGGCAGTTGCCATCTCCCGTCATCAGTTATATAATTCATTTATACCGTCTTTTTTCGTCAAAAATAACCAAAGGAGTTTTTTGCAATGAAATCTATGAGCATTTCTGTCATCCTTGACTGGATTCCTGATAAATACAGGATTTTTTATAAATCTACGGTCTTAGATCAATTATTCCGGCATGCCCGCATGCTTGATGATTCCATGGAAATAATCGATAATGATTTTCTGTATTTAACACAAGAGAGCTCTTTCCTTGATAGGGAATGGGATATACGTAAGCCCCGGTTCCTGATTTTCTGTACCAAAACCGGATCAAGGGAGGGACAGATAAACCCTTCCTGGATGGAGCATGCCGCCATCTTATATACGGACGAGCCTTTTCATAAGGTATTCCGTGAGTTTCTGGATATTTTTGATAAGTACTATGCCTGGTATGAGCAATGCCTAAATATAATTATCGAAAACAAAGACGTTTCAGATCTGCTTGATTATGCGACCACCTTTCTTTGCAACCCGATTGCCCTTTTTTCTCCAACCGGAAAGCTGCTGCATTATACCGGGAAATTTCAGGAAAAAATCGAGGGAACTCTCTGGGACGAGGTTATCAATTTCGGCTTTACACCGACAGAATCCATATATCCTGACGAACACCAGAGAGTTATGCAGGAAATTCACAGCGGAAACCGCTTAATCTCCAGCGTCTTTCGTCAGGATCCATCCCATCACTCTCTGACCGCTCCGCTTTATTTTGAGGGAAAAAACTTTGGAGCATTCGGTACGACAGATATAAACGGTCCCTTTACGGAAGCACAAAAGGCTTTGTTATTAGAAGTCGTTCATTTTACAGAGCTTGCTATGAATCACCAGATTCAGCCTTTTCTTTTGCAGGATGAAGAAAACTATTATGTTATACGGCTTTTACAGGGATATCCGGCAGATGAGCTTTCTACCTCTTATTATCTCCAAGCCAGAAATTATACGAACCAGGATATTTGGTATCTTTATCAATTTTCCCTTCCGGAATCTGACGTCTCGGATACCCGTCAGTCTGCCTATATTCATCAGATAAAAAACATTCTGCCTCATGGAGTTGTCCTCTATTTTGAACATTCTATTGTTGCGGTTTGCCGCAGGCGGGATTTTGATCCTGATTATGAAAAATCATACGCCGCACTGGAGGATTTGCTAAAACGGCTTTCCCTTAAGGTCTATATAAGCACCCGTTTTTTTAGATTCACGGAGCTTTCCATGGCATATGGATAATGCAGGCTTATGAAATCTTACCCTTTTGAGCCTCAAAAACATATTCAAAGGTTTGATGAAGCCTTTCTACATGTTTTATATGGTGTCCTTAAGGAAAAAAACTCCTTGCCGGGCTTCTGCCACCCAGCTGTTTTATCCCTGTGGCAAAGCCATATGGAGCAGGATCTCACACTCATTCATAACTTAAAATGCTATCTTATCAACGGAAGAAATATAGCGGAGACTGCCCGGACGCTTCATCTTCATAGAAACACCTTGATCTACCGGCTACGAAAAATCGAAGACCTGCTCCATATTTCACTGGATTACCTGGATGAAAATATGCTTCTCTATTTATTAATATCCTGCCTCATCTGCGAAACACTTTAATTTGGACATCCTCCTATGCTTGAAATTTGGCTTGCGACAGCAATTTCATTGCAACATAGGAAGATTTTCATTTATTTTGTGATTCTTACTTTTGATTGTTTCCAAACTGAGGGAGTAACAGCCCACAGAGGAACATAATTACCATACATATGGATGCAAGCATAAACAACAAACTATAATTTTCTCCCGCAATCGGTGTTAAGATATAAGTTGGAATCAAAACAGCTCCAAGAAGCTGTAATGTAGAGATGACACCCGCCGCACTTCCTGCATATTTAGTTCCAAGTCCTTCTAACAAAACCGGTGCGGAAAGGAAAATAGGCATTGACGCTCCAAGCATAATTCCAGTATAAAGAACCAGTATGTGTAAAACGAATATGGACGGAAATCTCCAACACATAATAATTCCGGCAAAACTCAACACGGCAGCTCCTGATACAAACACTTTAACATTTTTGATTTTAGAGAATACAATGGGACCTGTAATAGAGCCAATACAATTTCCCAATGTCAACATAGATGCAATCGTACCACATACTTTCATATCTATTCCATACATGGTCTGCAATGCCATCGGCATAAAAGTGGATAAAGTTACCGTACTGCCAAGAGCCATCATAATACAAATAGAAACCAGCCATACACCTTTATTAGAAAGTACTACCTTAAGAGAATCCCCAATGGAAGGTTGATTTTCCTGATCTATCTTCTCCCTTTCTTCCATTGTATCCTCTGGCTTATCTTTCACAAAAAGCAACCATAAAACAAATACACTAATACAGAATATTGCTGATACAATAAAAGCAGATGTCCTGCTATCAAACAAAACTGCCGTCGTTGCTGTCGCAAAGGCTCCCGGAAGTTGTCCGCAAAATCCAAATATGCCCATCAAAATTCCTAGCTTTTCCTGCTCAAACCAACTTGCAGTAATCTTGGATGCATTAATATTGACAAACATATTGGAGAAACCGGTTAATGCCATGCAAAGAAAAAATGGCATATAGCTATTTGCAAAAACTCTCCCAATCATTCCAATTCCAGCTATAACAAATGAAATATTAATGACTTTCTTTGAACCAACCTTGTCAGAAATCATTCCTCCTACAAAACTCAAGAAAATTGCTACAATCATAGGCGCCGTAAATAAAGATGAAAACTGCGATGTTGTAAGTCCAAAAGATTGTATTAGTTCCGAGGCATACACGGATAACTGGTATTGTGCATAACTTCCCGGCATATATGCAAGACACATAATCGTAAATACCAGCCATTTTCTATTTTTTTTACTCATGGAAACTCCCTTCATTCTTCAAAGCCATACGGACAAGAACTAATATCATAATTTTTATTCTCAACCAGATCATTTAATGGAAATTTTGCAATTACTGCACGGATATCCTTTATACGCTTTCCATAATCGCCCCATTTTACAATCACTTCTTCGCACTCTTTGGCATATTCCATATCTATGGTACATTCAGAAATCATTTTATGATAATGGGAACTATATACCGCACTACTGGATAAACCAATAACCTTGCCATCCCTTGTGGTAACATAGTCCTGATGTCCTCCACACATGCCCGGAACGCAACAGGGATACTCCATCTGCTTATAAGGCTCCCCCTCTCCATACAAAGATGCCTGTACATCTAAAATATCTTCCGGATTCCAAATTAAAGATACAATCATCTTTTGAGGATTTGACATTTCTTTCTCAAGAGCTTTTCTTCCAATAAAGTCATGATCCAATTTTGCCATCCATTGCCAGCCAACCTCTACCGGCGTCCGGAAACGTGCACGAAGATTCTCTGGTTCAACACTTCCAGTATATGAAATATTTGCAGGTGACATTTCTACAACCTTCGGATCTTTATAGGAAGCGCTCTCAAATGATACCGTAACTTGCGGATATCCTCCAAAAGCATGATTCACCGGATAACTCCGCCATCCAAGCCTCTTTAATCCCATAGGTTTTCCGATCTCATAAGCCGCATGATATACATTGGGACCATCTTCTTTTAAACCACGAATTTCATATGCAAGTGTTCCACTCATCCCAATCCTGTTCACTTCCACTTCAATATTCAGTCCCGGAATACTTACCTTACGAAATTGCAAAAATGCTAGATCATGAAGATTCGTATTCGTAAGTTTTTCTATAATTGTTAATGACTTTGGTCCTGAAAATTGAAAGACAAAGATATCACGCATGGTCATTTTCACATCATACGCACCAGTCTCCAACAGTTTCATTGCTGCAAATGGAAGTGCAGCCGTAATCCGATATGTATTATCGTCGTCTTTCATACTAAGACAATGAGCTGCTATCAATCCTTCTTCATCAAGCATAACCAAATGTTTATTTTTTCCGTTTTTCCATTTGCTAATGTTATTCATACAAAGTTTTGAGAGAAACGCCTGTGCATCTTTTCCTTGGAATGTAATTTCATCCCCACTAATCCCTGCATGAATGTAACATGTTTCTGCCCACGATTTACAAGTTTCATACCAAGGATCAGCTTCCCAAGTATAAAGATTCCCAATATTCTGAAAATAGGTTAAAACATCTTTATACTTGGGCTCATAATCTACTCTCGCTCCAATATAATCCTCCACTACACTTTCCTCCTTATTCCGCTAATACCCCAAATCATTCCCAGCTCTGTTCCCTCTTTTGCATAGTCAGGGTTGATAAAGCCCAGTGAAATCTTGCTGTTGTAATGATAAGAAATAATCCCACTTTTTTAATCTTGCATCACAATTATTTACTCAAATTTTCTTAACCGTCGGCGCCTGAACAGTCACATTTGATATTTATATTCTAAAATGATTGATCATCTTTGTCATTGGTTATATGATTCAACTACTAATACCTTTTTCGTTATTTTTAACCCGATTATGTTTTTTGCAAGACCTTTTTGCAATTTTATGCAAAAAGGTCTTGCAAAAAACAGACCACTCGCCACTTCCCAGTGACATTATCTTTGTAAATACTCATACAAATTCTCCTCTCTTTCTCTTACGTTTCGCTGTAACATACTTTTTTGCGGAAATAATTAGTGTTTACTCTGCCAACTACCGTAAGATAACCCAGCTTCTGTAATTCTTCATTTAGCTGTTTGACAATCTTATAAGCATAAGACTTGGAAACTCCCAGTTCCGCTGCAACTTCTTCTAATCAGCAAGGAAGAATATGATGAATGGAGATATAAGTATCCGGAACTGGATACTTACCAGAAACGTGCCAAGATACCATCTCAGGAATTGCGTGATTACCTCGTAAAAGAATTGACTAAAAAAGAAAAATAAGGAAAAAGAAAACCTTACCGATATTCAGTTTTTTACTTCTGAAAATCAGTAAGGTTTCTTTATATACGTTATGAAATAAAATTTTTATTCGCCGAATAACCACAAAATGTTGCCATTTTGTTTCCATATACTAAGCAAATTTGTTTGAAACTCGCATAAATACTGGCTTTGTCAAATTGTGTGGATTATTCAAACTCGTCTCACAGGAGTTTTATTCCGATAATTTTAATAGCACTTTCGCTATTTTTGGTCGCTATATTCGCAGGCATATTTTTTACTATCATAAAAATTGTACTCAAAACGTACTCATGCATCAAGCCAATAATTTATTCTGATATACAAAAGTTATCTCTCGTTATTGCATTCGTTCCTGAATTCTTCTATCAACTTCTCAAACCCTTCCACGGACATTTTACTATACATTTTGTACCAATATTTCTTTTGAAACAGCAGCACTTTATGTACTGAAAGTTTACATACTTTTATAACAAGCCAACGATGTCTTCTTTGAATTTTTTTATCTTTTTCTTCCTTAAATGACATCCTGACAAACAACAATTCATATTTCGAATAAAGCTCAAGTATATATTCCAACGGTATAATTAGTATTAAATACACAATGGGAATCATAAAACTAATAAAAGTATTTAATGCATCCAGTTCTTTATATTCATGTATTCCAATCTTTATAGTCTCGTATAGTATCCAAAATCCTGCTACTGTAAGAACGATATCTAACAATTTATGTACTTTCTCATATTCCTCTTTTCGCTTTGCAATTACATTCATCATTACGATCATTGTAGTAATTGGAATAATTGCCAATTCGACCCATATGTTGAAAGTAAATGTGCTAATAATGAATTCCAAAATAGCCGTTAATTTCAAATTGTCTTTTAAAACTTTTCTAATAAATTCCTCATCTGCCTCTTGTGAAACAGCATTCATGCAATATATCAAACCAGAAAAGAGAAACCAGACTATAATATCTTTAATATAAACGTTATCCCAAAACGGTAAATGATAAAATATTAGAGTTATACCCAAAACATAAAGCAAAATAATACCCCAAAGTATTCTTAACTTCTTACCAAAGAATATTTTTACAACTTTCCAAAACGCCTCTCTAATCTGTCTATGCACCATTGCATACACAAAGAAAATAAAGGCCCAGATTACAGTTGCCCACTCCCTAGTTGATAAAATTCCCATATAGATTTTATTCCCCAATCTGAAGTCTATTCTATTGTTGTTTAACATCAATATTAGTAAGCATCATACATAGTTTAACTGCCATAATACTTACACTCACTTTAATTTGCTGTTGCAGTCAATCTTGCCGACTGCTATAATCAGAACATGGATGCTACCATACAACGGTAGGCGGTTAGTCCTTCAACAGAGGGACTGTGACCCTCTGATTACATAGAAACCCTTACGGGAATCCACTGGAAAGGAGGGCTAAGCCAATGAGTATTGTAGATTTTATCGCAGTAGTGGGCTTCGGCTTAACCTGCTTTAGTATCGGATACACATTCGGTAAGGATAATCATAACCCACAAAAATAGCCGCCCCAGTCTGGTAAACTAAGCGGCAATTTTTGTCTAACTTTATATCGGACTAACCGTCTATCGGTAGCACTCTTTTTCTATAATCATATTATCACGCTTCAATAAAAATGTCAAAATTTTTCTGATCCCTGAGAATCATCTGCAGCTTCGATAATCTGCAATGCCCTTTTCACTTCATCAGTTTCCACCAATCCATACCGTACATACCAAATCCTGATGTACCATGCATAGAGACACTTGCACCTGCTTCCTGTGAAAAAGCAGCAATTCCATGTTCTTTTAATAGTTCTACAATTCTTCCCGCTTCTACTATGTCTTTGGCATTGTAGATTTTTGTACAACCTAGCTTTGACGTTGGAATATCTCTTTACTCCCCATTAACCGAAATCCGTCGCCTCTTCCTGTTAAAATATGATAATACCCTGAGAACAATAAATGCCACGATTGTGATTCCACCCAGAAAAAGTAAGGACAAATATATCGTTTGCTTCTCAGTTGCCCCCATTCTTCCCAAGCATATACCATAAAGCACTGAGAAAATTCCTGCACAGATCACACTGGTGAGAAAATCTCTCCATAGTGCCTCTCTCTGAGACAGACCTTTATCCCAGATACCATTATGTACCATAAGAAACGCATATACAATTCCTCCCACCAGAGCAATTAACGTTTCTCCCAGCACCAGACGAAGGTTTACTGCCAATAGGAGCTGTATGATAATAGCTCCTACACTGATCAGGAACATCGATGCAAAAGCAAGATTTCCGGCTTTTAAGGCTTTTTGCTTTACCCACTCTTCATAATCAGCTACTTTGTTTAATGTTTCTTTCATCTCTTTGTTCATGGTCGAACTCCTTTCTCCATCCAGGAGCTCTTTTATTTCAATGTCATAATAATCAGCAAGCTCGATCAGTATACTAATATCTGGCATATTTGATCCTGTCTCCCATCTGGAAACGGTTCTTGCCGATACACCAAACTTTTCTGCAAGCTGTTCTTGTGTAAGATTATTTTCCTTACGGCATTGTTTCAAAAAAGCTCCTATCTTTTTTGTGTCCATGTTTCTACCTCTCTTTCACTTACAGCTTACCAATTATTTCAGAAAACCCCACGACATAAACCGAGAATCACCTGATTTTCGACCGGACATTGCGTGTCTGGTACAGATTAGTCCATTTCAAACAGAAAATCTTCGTAATCTTTAACGTAATACCTGATATTTTTTCGCCCTTTTTGAATGATAATATGACCCTCTGCTTCCAGTTTTTCTTTTTGTTTCCGGGTACCGCCTGGATACTTTTCATTCAATTCACCATTTGCTTTCAGTGTTCTCCAGTAAGGCGTTTTATCTTCCAATCTCTGATAGCTTGCCCATGCAGCAATAGATACAAAAATTCCGGCAGTTATAGGTTCCGTAAAATCTGCACCATTCTCTTTCGCAAAAAATTCTCTTATCTTTCCAACTGTAATCACTTTGCCATATGGAATTTTTTTCATCACTTCATCATAAGCAATGGGTGGTGCAAAATACATCCTGTTTCCACCATATTTCTCAATGCTCTTTTCATCCGTAATTATCTGGAACTTTGGCATATCTTTATTATCATGCAACATTGCATTAAAATCCTTCTTATCTTCATTAGCCATATCCGCCACCTCCTGATCTAAGGATATACCTTTTTCCTATTCTATGCAATGAGACACTTTTATAAATTTCTTATCATAACCAGCATTTATAACTCTTTTTTATGATTTAAGTGAATGCCGATATGCCCTACCCCCAGTATTATTGCAGCCACAAATAAAATTGGATTCCGTCCATATATAGCAATCAAACCGCACGCAACAACCGGAAGAGTAGCACCTGCAACAGGAATACCCATTAAACTGCTGTAAAAATCTTTCATCGTCTTTTCGCTTTTAAAATACCGTACCCAGTATAATTCATACATAATCATCAACACAAATGCCGTAATCAGCCAAATCATCCATGCAGAAATGCCTTGAATGTTAAAATCTTTGAAAATCAGCAACAAACAAGTCACTAAAACTTCGCCAACTCTCTCAAATAACAGCAAGATTTTGCTTTCATTATGTACATATTTTTCATAGTCTTTGGGCTGATTCTTCGTCCAAAACAGATTCGGAACTATTAACATGATAAGAAACATCAAGCCAATATAGGAAAATCCAAAATGCATAAATTCACCTCATAATTCCCAATTTTCTATCTGAGCAATTCGGGTTAAAATTCTCTTGTGATGAATCACAATAGATGGCAATCATATGATCACCGTTAATCCGAAATCGATATTTATCATCTAAAAACTCCATCTTCATTGTTTTCGGATAATGGAACATATTAACCATTCTATAAAACCCATCAGTGATAGATTCCCTATCACCATATAGCATTGCAGTACATATCACATTGTCATTTTTCACTTTCCATAAAGCACCATGATCCAGAAGGGGTTGATAAAAATCCTGCATTTGAATCGATAATTCATCATTCTCTTTGTTATTACCTCTTCCATATCCACGTGCCTTTGCTGATGAACCCTCCTGAAGTACTCTCAAAAAATTAGATGCACTGATGGTTGTAGGTTGTAACCATCTAACACCTACAATGTTAAATTCATCTATAAATCTGTAGAACTTATCTGGAAAATCGATATATCCAAACGATTCTTGCGCACGAATCTTAGGTATGTATTCAAATTTCATAGAACTCCATCCCCCAAAAAATCTTTCTATCACTATTCCATAAAATTACAATAATTACCAATTGATTTCTTTCTTATTTTATCACACTCCCATTCCAAACACCATTCTTATATTCACCACCAAAATAACCCGAAAATAACTTTCCACAGAATTCCATACTCATTGTGTACAATTTTTTGATAAGAACCAAACCACTCAAATAATAATTTCTATGCAACATGTAACTTAATCCGTCATTCCCATAATACAAATATTTCTTCATATTCTCACAACTCCATTCCTCTGCGTTTAGTTTTATTTTTCTTCTGCTGCATATTGTACTTCCGGCTTCTTTCTCTGTCCCATTGCAGCCTGTCACTCAGTTTTCTCGGTATCTGCTCTTTCCGTTTTTGTTCTTCCAATGCTTTTTCCCTCTGAATATCATGCCAGATTGCCGACTCTATAGTATCCCTCCCAAATATCCGCAGTGCTCTATTATATTTATCTGATATTACTTCCAGCTTATCTACATCATCACACAACTGATTGCACAGATCCGCCACCTTATCAGCATCCTTTTCCAGATCATCATAATCTTTCTTCAACTGCTGATATTTATCTCTCCATTTTTCTGCTTCTCTGGAAAGTTCTATCACCTTTGCAGCTAATCCTGCAATATAATGCTTCACCTTAGCGAACAGAGGTTTAATCTTTTTATTGCGGTATGTAGACGCCAGTTCCAGTGCCCCGACTTCTGGCAACACTAATTTAATTTGCCCGGAATTCTTTAATTCCTTATCAATACTATTTATGATGGGCTGCAACTGATTCCGTTGCTTCTCCATATGCTTCAGTTCTTTTTCCACCTGTTCTTTGCTTTCCCTGACTTGATCTCTGGCTTTTTTTGCATCAGCTTTTTCCTGTTTAAGCGCCTTTATATCTGATTCTGCCGCTTCTACATCTGCTGTCAAATTTTCTATTTTCTGTTCCAGTTCCTTTACTTCTTTTGCACGTTCCTTCTTCTTAAAATTATACACATCCAGATGTTCTTCATGAGTTCCTTTCTGCTCCCATTCGATTTCATGCCGCTCCATAATCTCTGCCAAAACTTCTTTTTCATGATTAATCCATTGATTCAATTCTGTATCATGCTTGGCACCACCTTGAAATCCAAGGCTTTTTAATGCCTGTTTCAGCGAAACTCTTGTATCCATTCCTTTTCCCTTCCACCCGGTCACATAAGGCACAAAATCAATATGTAGATGTGGGGTAGCTTCGTCCTGATGCAGATAACAGCAAAATACCCGGAGTGTTGGATTTCGTCTCTGAAAATCCTGCATATATTCATCTAATACTTTCACCGCACGATCTCCGTCTGGTGTCCCTGCAGCCATATCTTTATTATTTCCAATCTGGAAAATCACCTCATGGAACAACTTCTCCTGCTTTCCATGCTGGATCTTATCATAATAATTCGTAATCTTCCGGTCATTTCTTTTCCCGACATTATATCGTTCTACCGATTCATCAAACAGTTCTTTGTAAACATCCTTTAGGTTTTCATCCCGGTAACAGATGTTCAGATATACTCTATTCGGATTAACATTTTCTGCAATAAAATCCCGTCTGTTATGAGCAAGAGAACCTGTTCCAGTCATACCGCTGATTGTTCTTTTCATCATCCTATTTTTCACCTCACATTCTCTAAACAGTGCCGGATACGGCACATAAAATGTATTCGTGCCCGTCAAGGTGGTTTTGTTACTTTTGTCAAAAGTAACGCAAAAGCACTTTCGACAGCCGTACCGTCCATCAAAAGTACCCTTGCGCCCTGCGGTGCTATTCCTCCCTGCGGTCGGTGTACTTCCGTCCTCATATCTGCAACTTTTCCTTGTCTGCCATTTATACAGGAGCGTGCCACGCCCCTGTCATATGGCGTTCAAAGAAGAATTACCATCGAAAGTCAGCCTGTATTCCCCGCCTGTCCAGATACTCCTGTCGGGCTTTTTCCCGTTCTTCCTCTGTTGGAGCGGTTTTTGATTTCGTATATAATTCACGTTCCACCATAGTTTTCATTTTCTGCTCCAATCCTTTTTTCACATCTTCAGTACAACTATCATCATCAAGCAGATGATATCGGAGCAGTTTCATAAATAATTCCTGTGGTATTTGTACATTTTTCATCCATAGCTCCTTTCAAGATAGCAAGATTCCCTGTTCTTAAAGAGATGGTAATCTTGCCATCTTCCCAATATTATTCAGGCAACATCCAGAACCACTGGTTACCAATTTTTACAGAATCAATTTCCAGTTCCTTCTTCGCATTCCATAGTGTTTTCTTTTTAATTCCCCTGCTTTCCGCCTCTTCTGCCACCTTTGTCTGTGCTACAGAACCAGATGCCAGGACTTCCTTCAGAAATTCCTTTGCTGCATGAATTTTCTGTCCCCGGTTGTCTCCGCTCAACAAATCATCTGCACTGATGTCATATTCCCCAATCCATTCAAATCCAGTATCTTTGTCTAAACGAAATGCAATGGATTTCCCTTCCGGTGCAAGGGAGCTTTTCACATGACACACAACACGTATTTCCGGTTCATTCTTGATCCTTCCGACAAGCAGCACGCTTCTGGCTGCTGCTTGAAAATCAATAGAGCCAAGTCCACGGTATGACGATTTCCCATTACTGTTTTTGTTCATGTGACCGATTAAAATAATCGCACAATGATATTTTTCAGCAAGCACAGCCACACGCTTCATCAAGGGGCGGATTTCATTTGCCCTGTGCATATCTACATCAGTCCCCAGAAACCCCTGTATCGGGTCTAAAACTACAAGGCGTGCTTTTGTCTGTATGATGGCTTCTTCTAATCTGGCATCCATCATAGTCAGCGCCTGATCGTTATCATCAATCACCATCACTCTGGAACAGTCTGCACCTGCGGAAAGAAGTCGAGGCTTAATGGTATCTCCCAATCCATCCTCTGCAGTCTGATAAATTACATTTACCGGCTCCAGATCCATTGTTTTTTCCTCCAAGGCTGGTTCATCACTGCCCGATGGTAATACTGCCTCACCTTTTGTCAGCTTTGCAATAATCTGCAACACCATTGTGGTCTTGCCCTCACCGGGATCTCCCTGCACGATCGTAACTTTCCCAAAGGGAATAAAGGGATAAAGCAGCCAGCCTATTTTTTCTATCTCTACTTGTTCCATATTTATTAGTTTTAAATTCGGTTCGTTTCTTCTGTTATCCAAAATTACCTCCATTTTCTGTTGAAAGATGGTGGAGACTTTGGTAGAATAACCTCAGTGATTGATTTGGATTTTCTACCAAGTCTCCGCCTTTAGGTGTTTGCCGATACTTAAAGGCTTTTATTTTTCATCTTCCAATATCTCTGTTTTAAAATCACTTGCTGTCCAAGCTGCTAAACAACCATTACCAGTGATTTCAATTACCTGTTTCATTAGTGCCCGGCAGTCTGCCAGTACCTCATATAAATCCTCTGTTTCCAGATAATCCAAACGCTCCCACAGCCGCCGTATTTCAAGGCTTAACCGATCACTTTGATATTTACCGACCGCAATCTTTACTTCCTGATGGAGTACAGACTGAATGAAATAGTTTCCTTTCGGCAGTCCACTCACTATAATGCGCGCTTCTAATTCTCTGCGTTCCTCAGGTGTCATCCGGAAACAAACTGTCTGATTGCGTTTTCTATCTTTATCTAATCCACTCATTACAAATCCTCCCTGTATTCACTGTCCAGCCGTTCAGCCAGTTTTGTCTGTTTGTTTGGATAAAGATGCGCGTAGGTATTCAGCGTAGTTTCCACTTTTTCATGTCCAAGCCGATTCGCAATCTCCAACGGTGAAAATCCCAGTTCAATCAACATACTTGCATGGGAATGCCTCAAATCGTGTACCCTTATCCGCTTTACTCCACTTTCTTTAATTCCTCTCTGCATTTCATGCTCCAGATAATATTTTGTAATGGGAAACAACCTGTCGTTCTCCTGCAACTCATATAAGCTGTCCATATAATCTTTGATATCTGCAGCCAGAAACTCTGGAATGGTAATCACTCTCTTGCTTTTCGGTGTCTTTGGTGGAGTGATCACATCTTTCTTGCCAAGACGTTGATATGATTTTGTGATAGAAATTGTTCTCTTTTCAAGATCTACATCTTTCGGATTCAGAGCCAGAAGCTCTCCCATACGCATCCCCGTCCAGTACAAGGTCATAAATGCCATATAAGAAAGTCTTTTGTTCATGACACTGTCGATAAACTTCCTAAATTCCTCTCCTGTCCAGAAATCCATTTCTTCTGCCTTGCTCTTACCCATACTTCCGGCTTTTGCACAGGGATTACTTTTCAAATCGTAATATCGAACCGCATAATTAAAGATTGCGCTCAACTGATTATTGATTGTTTTCAGATAAGTGGGTGAATAGCCCATTTTAATCAATTCATTCTGCCATTGACGGATGTCAGCTGCAGTAATGTCATTTACCCGCTTATTCCCGAAATACGGGAGAATTTTCAGCTCCACGATATACTTTTTCGTTCTCATGGTATGCTCCCGCAGGCGAGTTTCCATATCTGCACAATACATCTTCCAAAAATCCGCAAACTTCATATCAAAATCCGCTTTTTGCGTAATAAGGAAATTTCTAAGCCATTCCTCCGCCTCTCTTTTAGTTGCAAAACCTCTTTTAGTGGATTTCCGGCGTTTTCCCTGCCAATCCGTATAACGATACTGAATCAACCATTTTCCTGTTTTCTTGTCTTTTTCCGCTTTCATTCGACCACCTCCTATACAATGAAACCATACCAGCGTTTTTCAAAATAGCGTCTGGGAACTTTGCCCGCAATCACCAAAAATCCTTCTTTTTCCAGTTCCTGATTCAGCTTACGGATCAGCTTGTAAACATGACCTACAGAAACACCCAGCATTTCTGCGAGTTCATTTGCAGTAATATAAATCTTGTTGTTTTCTGCCATATATGCGCCCCTTTTTATAGCGTCATCGCTACATTTTATACCCCATAATATGTAGCGACTTCGCTATTGTCAAGTATTTTGAAATGCTAGCAGAAAAATTTTTTCAAACATGGTATAATGTAGCCATCTCGATACATGGAGGACGATAAGAATGACCATAGGAGAAAAAATCAAATACTGCAGAAAGCAAATCGGAATCACGCAAGATAAACTGGCTGAGCTGACCGGCATCCATCCGGTTTCTATCCGAAAATACGAAACAAATAAAATGCAGCCACAACCTCCTCAGTTAGAAAAAATTGCAGCTGCACTCGGTGTCAGTTATAATGCTTTGAATGGTAGTGATACTGCCGGACTTCGTCTGGAAACAGTCGGTGATCTGATGGGTGTACTTATGGTTCTTTGCAATTCCGGCATCCTCCAGATCAGCGGGGAGCGTGGAGATGATAATTTATTAAAGGACAATACTGTGTCTATCCATCTGAATCCGGTGCTTTCCTCTTATCTCGAAATCGGATATAACAGCAGAGGGAAAGCACATACGCTTGCTTTACAGGATGCTTTACTCAATATCAGAAGTTATAAAGTATTCAATGACCTGTTAAAATGGGAGAAAATGAATTACATCTATCAGGGTGCATTGAAATCTGCTAGGGATAATCCAAATGAAGCAACACAGGTAGCTATAGATGAAATAGCAGAGACTAAAGAGAAAGTAGAATTGGAATTGCAGAGAAGTCAACTACAATTACTGTCCCAATAAAGGAGGCTTTTATGAGACGTTTTTTATATTATGATGAAGATTCAATCAATTCATTTCTTGCTCAGATTGAAAAAGGGTTATTAACGAAAAAAGGCAAAGAAAAAGAAATTACAGATACTGTATCATCACAGTTAGATACAACAGCTGATATCACTGGCGATTTAAGTGCCAAAGTAATTGGCATAGGGGCCTCATTAAAGGGAGATATCCAAACAACCGATTCAGATACAGAAGCAACTTCAAAATTGGTCAAAAATGTTCAGGAAAAAGTATTGCATGACTATGCTTTCGATAAAGTATTTGAGTATATGACTTCAGATCATCTTTTAGTTGAATCCCCCCAATCTATTGGAGATATTATACTACTAAACGAACATCCTACATTCCTCGATTTCGAATATTTTCAGAAACTTTTTTCCGAAAATGGAGCAATTAAATTTTCAAATGAGCAAAACAAAAAGCAAATGGATGAAATGATTCGGCAATTAAAAGCTACTATGCCTAAAGGTTCCCAATTACCTCCGGATGTAAAGGAACAGGTCAAACAAATCAAGGAACAGATTAAAGAATTAGAAACCACCATTAGCAATGCCGAACCAGAAAGAAAGGATACTGCAAAAACAATTGAAGTTATACGTAACACCATACCTTACAATAGGTTTATTATGACCGAAGACATGCTTATTCCTTTGGATGATAAAAATTTTAGAGATGCTCCTGAAATCATTGCCTTTAAGTATGGTGGAAACATTTCTATATTAGGATATATTACAAATATCATTTCAGCAGAAGATGCACCTCCACAAACTAATGACTTTGCTGGCTTTTATTCTACTATAAACCAAATTATGCTTAATCTCTTTAAAGAAAAAGACAAAATTTATATTTTACATCCAATTGCACTATTTTATTGATCTGTATAAACGGAAAAATAGAAAGATTTCTTCCCACAAAATGAGACCGAAATTCTTATGCATAAATAATAAAGCAGAATGTAAGTACCAATTGTTAAATTTGCATTCTGCTTTATTCATTCATACCCAAATAATGGATTTATCCAACGTTACTATATAGAGAAACAAAAAAACAATTTCTATTTCAAAATATTGTCGCCTTTGATGTTGTCTTTTATTGTATTTTGTTGTGTTTTCGATTTACAACATGTTTTAGTTGACAAATGGCGAAGAACATGTTATATTATGTCAAAAGGAAGGTTGTACATATGAATAATTTAAAAAATATTCGAGAAATATACGGAATTACACAAGAAGAAATTGCTAAAGCAATAAATGTTAATCGTGCAACAATTTCTAACTGGGAAAATCAAGAAGATAAAAAGGCCTCTAGTGCTAGCCTAGAGAAATTATCCTTATTTTATGGAATTGGTCCTGAGTTTTTCTATGACGAAGCACTTAACGACACAGTTCGAGAAATGCTAGTTCAAAATTCAAAACACCAAAGAGGGATTGAAAAAGCTAGCAACGGAGAACATGCCAAAGCCGAAGACTTCCATAACTTATTTTCTTCTCTTACTTTTGATAAAGCCGTTCAAAAATACATGACAGCAACCAAACTTCTCTTGGCTACTGCAGATGAAGGTTCTTTAGAAAAGTTGGAAACCGCACTTAAAATAAACAAAAAAATGGGAGCACGCCTAGAAAGCATTGTAAAAATTCGGAAAGCAGAAAATGCTAACAACGAAGAATCTCTGTCTGATTTAATAGAAAGTCTTTCTGCTGAAAATTAACTATTTCAAAAGAAAAAGACCTTGATAGCACATAACTGCCTTCAAGACCTTTTCAAAAATCAACATCCTCTTGAATTAGGTTGTTAATTCCTCGACAGTCTTATCATACCTTGTTTGAGAGCGTTAGTCAATGATTTTTGGCACAAACCATTTATGGGAAAGGAGAGATATTGACACGTAAATTGCTCTTTTGATCTAGTTTTTCAATAGATTTGCAACTACAAACTAAGATTCAAGCGTATTTACGCTAACAAGGAGAAAATACATTATGAAAAAAATCACTTTAGATTTCGATGGTTATTGGAGAGAAGCTAATAAAGACAGTATTCCTCGTCAATCCGGTATATATTGCGTATATACATGTACATATAACGCAACCGAGCATACTGTTTCAATCAAGAAAATGCTTTACATTGGTGAATCTACAAATGTACATGACAGAATAGCTGCTCATGATAGATTGGATGATTGGAAGAAAAAACTAACGGCAAATGAAACTTTGTGTTATTCATTTGCTCCCATCAGCGGCGATGACAGAATAAGAGCTGAAGCCGCTCTTATATTCAAGCATAAGCCACCAATGAACGAGGAATATGTAAATAATTTCCCTTATGAAGACACTCAAATGTCATTATCGGGTAAAACAAAATTTTTAACAACAAATTTCACTGTTAAAAAAACTATATAAGAGCAGATTAAACATCAAGGAAATGCATTACTATTTTGCTCTTTTGGGCTTCACATTTCCTGATATTTTGTACTCAATCTGCACTCAAACCACACAACAAGAGCCCGGAAACCCGCATAAATGCTAGATTTCCGAGCTCCATTTTTTTATTCAAACTCCAGACAGACAGTATGCCATATAAGTGAAAATCGTTGATTTTAAAGCATTTTCAGGAACTATCAACCACTAAAATCTATATGAAAAAAAATAAAAAATGCAATAAAAATGCAATCGAAGTACATCCAGATTTATAGTATAGACCAGCAAACCTCAATATCTTCCCTCTATAGACGTTCAGAAATGAGCGTCTATTTTTGCTTTAAAACATACTGGTACTAAACTTAGAATTATAAAATATATTTTAGGATATTAAAAACAATTTTCACTTTTAAAAAAAATGGTATAATATTTTATAATTTAAAATTAGGAGGCTCTGTATGCAACAAAATTTATTTTTTCCTGTATATAAACAATTAGAAAAAGAGTTAGACGAATTAAGCTATTTTATAACCTTTGATAAGAAACAGTTAAAAACTTATTCAATTAAAATTTCTGAATTACTTTTAAGAACAGTTTCTGAAATAGAAAACATATCTAAAGAGTTGTGCAAACGTGAAAAAATTAAATTCTATGATAAAAATAAACATATCCGCAAAGTGGTATATTTTAACGACTATTTCGAAAAACTTGAAGACTTATTTCTTTTATCAAAAAAATATGTGTCGTTTGACCTAGATAACTGTAATGAAAATATATTTGATGTTAAGCTTGTTCCGTTTAAAAAAGATAAAACATATACGCTAAACGGAAAGACTAAAAGTATCTGGTCTTGGTATTATGCCTATAATAAAATAAAGCATGATAGAGTAAAATTTTTTAGATATGCAAATTTAGAATGTTTAATTAAGGCTTTAGCTGCCTTATTTCTACTCAATATTTATTATTTAAACAAAACATTCTATTCAGAAAATTCCTATGATACAGATTATATACTCGAAAAAATAGAAGGATTTTCAAAAATATTTTCCGTAGATTATACAATGGCAATTTCTGATGATGAAAGAATCTCACCAAATTTAAAAGATACTTTTTTTAACCCTATTGAATTTTTTAGAATAGGTCGTGAATCATCAACATACTTATTGTATTCTGATTATGTAATTAGAACTTCTTCTGACGAAGCTGCTGATATGTTAGATAAATTAGAAGGAAGTGTTCACTTATTTAATTCCGAAACTCACACTTTAAGAAAAAAATATGACAATTATCAATATACAGAACATACAACTCAATGTAAATTAGTTGCAAAACTAAATAGGGAAATAGACGTTCAAAAATGAGCGTCTATTTTTTTACCCCAAAACCAGAAAGGATGTGATACTACGAAGAAATCACCACCGCCGGAGCGTTCCCCTCCACTTCCAAACCAGCACCCGAAACCAACCATCAAACACAACATTCAGAGAGGACCGGTACATCTATATGGAATTAAAATTCGTTATCCCCAACATGGAAAAGACATTTGGCAACTTGGAGTTTGCCGGAGAAGACAAAACAGAGCAGAGAAGAATCAACGGACGCATGGCGATACTCTCCCGTAGCTTCAACCTGTATTCAGATGTACAAAGGGCGGATGATATTGTGGTTATCCTCCCTGCCGAAGCCGGAGAGAAGCATTTTGACTTTGAGGAACGTGTAAAGCTCATCAATCCCCGTATCACCGCAGAGGGCTATAAAATCGGCACAAGGGGCTTTACCAACTACATTTTGCACGCTGACGATATGATAAAAGCGTAAGGAAAAGGAGGACATCAGACTATGAGATTAGCAAACGGAAGAAGATTTGATAATGTTAAATGCACTTCCTATGCTTAATGATTTCGACATAAAAAACTTTCATTATTTATATAAAATTTCCTCAAAAAATCACAAAAGTAATCATAATATTTCCCCAAAAGATATTAAGGAATGCGTACAATTATACAATATTACTCGTAGAAATTTATATTTAACAATGGGAGTATTAGAAAAATATAACTTGATGGACAAAAACATAGATGTTGATTTAGACATAGACGAGGATAACTTAGACTTTAGCAGCGTAGATTGTGATGAAACATATTATTTCAATTCAATAAGCCAAAAATTATACACTTATAGCAGTATGTTATTTAAAGATTAAAATAACACTTTTTATCTATTATACAAAATTCATATTAAACCATAAAGCAGATAATTCATTTTTATTGAGTTATCTGCTTTTCATATTCTTAAAAAGGAGAACTTTCCCATGAAACAGCTTTTTCCCCGTGGAAAACGTATCCGCCCCACGGATAAAGACCTTGTGTTCCATACTGCCCTTGCCGCCCTGTTCCCTGTCTTCCTGCTGGTTGTCCTGCTGTTTCATATCCGGCAGATTGCCGGAACCAACTGGCAGGAAGTGTCCCTCTCCCAGATAGTACAGGATGTAAATATCCCTTACCTGTTATTCAGCATGGGCGTGGCAGGGCTGGTGTGTCTTGCAGCCGTTCTTCTGTTCTGGCGATACCGCAGGGATGAAGTAAAGCAGCTCATCCACCGTCAAAAGCTGGCAAGGATGGTGTTGGAAAACAAGTGGTATGAATCAGAGCAGAGAAAAGAAGACGTTTTTTTCAAGGACTTGTCTTCCAGCCGTTCCAAAGAAACCATCACTTACTTTCCCAAAATCTACTACCGGATGAAACAGGGCTTGCTCCATATCCGTGTAGAAATCACCTTAGGGAAATATCAGGAACAGCTCTTAAACTTGGAGAAAAAGCTGGAAAGCGGCTTGTACTGTGAACTGACGGATAAGGAATTAAAGGATTCCTATGTGGAGTACACCCTGCTCTATGATACCATTGCCAACCGTATCTCCATTGAGGATGTACAGGCAAAGGACGGCAGGCTCCGGCTTATGGAAAATGTCTGGTGGGAGTATGACAAGCTCCCCCATATGCTCATTGCCGGAGGAACCGGCGGCGGAAAGACTTATTTCATCCTGACCCTCATTGAAGCCCTGCTCCGCACCAACGCCGTCCTGTTCGTGTTAGACCCGAAGAACGCCGACCTTGCGGATTTACAGGCGGTTATGCCGGATGTGTACTACAAAAAGGAAGATATGCTCGCCTGCATTGACCATTTCTATGAAGAAATGATGAAACGCAGCGAAGACATGAAGCTCATGGAGAATTACCGGACAGGGGAAAACTACGCTTACTTAGGACTTCCGGCACATTTCCTTATCTTTGATGAATATGTGGCATTTATGGAAATGCTCGGCACAAAGGAAAACGCTGCTGTCCTCAACAAATTAAAACAAATCGTTATGCTTGGGCGGCAGGCTGGCTTCTTCCTGATTCTCGCCTGCCAACGTCCGGACGCAAAGTATCTGGGGGATGGAATCCGTGACCAGTTCAATTTCCGTGTAGCTCTGGGGCGGATGTCGGAAATGGGCTATGGGATGATGTTCGGGGAAACCACAAAGGACTTCTTCCTAAAGCAGATAAAAGGGCGTGGCTATGTGGATGTGGGAACCAGCGTTATTTCGGAATTTTATACACCCCTTGTACCAAAAGGACACGATTTCCTCAAAGAAATTAAAAAGCTCATAGACAGCAGGCAGGGAGTGCAGGCGGCGTGCGGAGCGGAAGCCGCAGAAACGGACTGACCTGCTGTGGCTGGTGTGCCGCAAGGCACGCCAGCATGAACCCCTCGTATCTAACAGAGGGGTACAAATCGACAGGCAACAACCAAACAACAGGGCAGAATCCCACGGTACACAAGGGATTTTCCCCTATCCGGCGTGTGTCAACAAGGCTCTGAAAGTTGACATACGCTTTTTAGACAGGAGGGATTTTCACTGAATGAAGAAACATGGGTACGGGATAGCAAAGAGAAACGGGAAGTTTACGGTATCTCACAACAGAAACTTGCCTTAGCTGCCGGAATCACCCGTCCGTACCTGAGCGATATTGAAACGGGCAAGGCTCACCCATCCGAAGCATTACAGGAAGCCATCACGGAAGCTCTGGAACGCTTCAATCCAGACAATCCCCTTGAAATGCTCTTTGACTATGTGCGGATTCGCTTCCCCACTACGGATGTGAAGCATATCGTGGAAGACGTGCTGCGGCTAAAGCTATCTTACTTTATCTATGAAGACTACGGCTTCTACTCGTACACAGAGCATTACTATCTGGGTGATATTTTCGTTCTGGTATCGCCGGAATTGGAAAAAGGGGTGCTGCTAGAACTGAAAGGGCGTGGCTGCCGCCAGTTTGAAAGCTATCTGCTGGCACAGGAACGGAGCTGGTATGAATTTTTCATGGATGTTCTCATGGAAGACGGCGTGATGAAGCGGCTTGACCTTGCCATCAATGATAAAACGGGAATCCTGAACATTCCCCATCTGACAGAGAAGTGCCGGAATGAGGAATGTATCTCGGTCTTCCGCAGCTTCAAAAGCTACCGCAGCGGTGAACTGGTACGGCGTGAGGAAAAAGAATGTATGGGGAACACCCTGTATATCGGCTCCCTCCAAAGTGAGGTGTACTTCTGCATTTACGAAAAGGACTATGAGCAGTACAAAAAGCACGATATTCCCATTGAAGACGCAGAGGTAAAGAACCGCTTTGAAATCCGGCTGAAAAATGAGCGTGCCTTTTACGCCATCCGTGACCTGTTAGAACATGACAATCCAGAACGGACAGCCTTTCAAATCATCAACCGCTATGTCCGGTTCGTGGACAGGGACAATGCAAAGCCCCGTTCTGACTGGCGTATCAATGAGGAATGGGCGTGGTTTATAGGGGAACACAGGGGAAGTCTGAAACTGACAACCAAACCGGAACCCTATTCCTTTGAACGCACCCTGCACTGGCTCTCCCATCAGGTAGCACCCACGTTAAAGCTGGCTCTCCGTCTGGATAAGATGAACCACACCCAGATTGTCCATGACATCATCACCCATGCAAAGCTGACGGAGAAGCACGAAAAAATCCTGAAGCAGCAAGCCGCTGCTGCAAAGGAGGTGGTGCTTTAACGGCGGCAATCTTGAAACATAAGGAATCTTACAGGAAAGAAAGGAGCTTTTATGAATTTCGGACAGAATCTTTACAACTGGTTTTTATCCAACGCCCAGTCCCTTGTGCTGCTGGCAATCGTGGTGATTGGACTGTATCTCGGATTTAAGAGGGAATTTTCCAAACTTATCGGTTTTCTGGTGGTGTCCCTTGTAGCGGTCGGTCTGGTCTTCAATGCGGACGGTGTAAAGGACATCTTGCTGGAACTGTTCAATAAGATTATCGGTGCATAGGAAACCCTTGTTACACTTCCGTTATGGAGCAAGCTCTGATTGCTTCATGGCGGAAGTCCACTAGGGGCTTGGGGAGCGTAACTCCCCAAAAAGAGCATTACAGAGAATGGAGGTGACACTGTGGAAGAAATGCGGATTTACATTGCCAACTTAGGCAAATACAATGAGGGCGAACTGGTCGGGGCATGGTTCACGCCGCCTGTGGACTTTGAGGAAGTCAAGGAACGTATCGGTTTGAATGATGAATATGAGGAATACGCCATCCATGACTATGAGTTGCCCTTTGAGATTGACGAATATACCCCCATTGAGGAAATCAACCGCCTGTGTGAAATGGTGGAGGACTTACCGGAATACATTCAGGAGGAACTATCAGAGCTGCAATCCTACTTTGGCAGTATCGAAGAACTCTGTGAGCATGAAGATGATATTATCTGCCATTCCGGCTGTGATGATATGGCAGATGTGGCTCGCTACTATCTGGAAGAAAGCGGACAGCTTGGCGAACTTCCGGCACACTTACAAAACTATATCGACTATGCAGCCTATGGGCGTGACATGGAATTGGATGGAACCTTTGTTGTCACGAACCACGGCGTATATGAAATCTTACGGTAGCTCCGTCTGTATCTCTTTCAGGAAATACAGGCGGATTTTTTTATTCAGGGGCGGCTCTTTTGCTGCCCCCATCTTTTAGAAAGGACGGACAACATGAAGAAAATACGAAGCTATACCAGTATCTGGTCG
>SKEQ01000057.1_pt1 | contig 141676 bp, 127 predicted proteins | sample 4826751 | NCBI WGS metagenome assembly SKEQ01 (sample SAMN11008805, study PRJNA524170) | human gut metagenome | biome: Human fecal sample; material: Feces; isolation source: fecal sample from pouch patient p44 | host: Homo sapiens | place: Israel: Tel-Aviv | collected 2013-07-11
ATAAAGGAAATATATGTAATAGAGTCCAATAAGGTGGCTCTGAATTACCGGAATATATGGCTCCCATTCTCCGGAATGGTGGCTCTCAAAGTCCGGACAGGTGGCTCTGAGAGTCCCGGAATAATCAAAAAGTATGGTAGTGTACAGTTTCTATGATTTTTTCTACGATTGCCCGGTTTTCCTCTGCTTCTGAATAAAATACAGATGTCAGTTGAAAAAGAGTGGGTATATCTTTCAGTTCTTTTAATTGAAAACTACAGTATTCAGACAGTTGGCTTCTGGTTGTAAATAAAACCCGGCAACGGTATTTTAATACGACTGACAGGCAACTGTCCTGTGTGGATGTGACATTAAAATTGTCTATGATCAGCAGTGTATCAGATTTCAAAGAGCGTAAGAAACGGTTATGTCTTTGAAAACGTTCCTGCTCACTGATTTCTGGTGGATCATCAATAAAATCCATGTCTACAATATCTTGATATAGATTACCGGTGTATTCCATATAGAGAATATTGGTGTACTGTTTTCTGTATTGCTTTGCATAGGCTTTAGCAAGCTCGCTTTTTCCAATTCCGGCAATTCCATAAAGAAATATATGTCGGTTCTCTTCAAACAAAGTATGGAGTTCATCCAGTTCTTCTTCTCTTCCTAGAAAATGACGGCATGGTTTTGGGACTTCGCTGTCCATAATGTAATCCAGAACAATCGGAGATAGAACACCTCCTGCAATCAGTTTTTGATTTCTTGTATCACGTTTAATAAATTGCCGTTCCATACCAAAAGAAAGTACTTTTGCTAAAAACAACAGCCTTGAATCAGAAGGTTTATATAGAGATACAAGTTCCTGCTTTTTTGTATCCGAAATCGTATCGTCCTGTATGAATAACGTGTAAATGTCCTGTATAACCATGTTGCAGTCTGCCATTAAGGGAAGTAAGTTCCGCTGAATGGTTGTTGCCAGTTTTTTCTGATTGCTGGGTTTTGCATAATATGAGGTTATTTTGGGACTGATTTTTGCTTGTCCGGTTATCCAGCGGCAAATTAGACCATTATCCATAGAAAAATCTTCATTTATCGGATCATTCATAAAATCTTCAAATAATTCGTATAAAAAATCAGGTTGGTTCATCTGATTGCTTTCACTGATTTGATTTTTTAGGCATGTGCTAATAGAAGAAAAATCACATCGTTCCAACAGAAATCCCTCCTTTGGTTTTCGTGTTTTATATTCTTAAAGTCTTTTTATTATAACACGAACAAATGTTCCGGACAATAGGAATTGATACTGTATAGGAAGAAAATGAATCTTAAAAACTCAATCTGCGGTCAATTTCAATTCAATGTGATTGGTGCAGAATAATTTTAGAATGTAATCAGGCTTTCGAAAGCCGAATTCAATTCATACAGAACTTTTGTACAATCCTGCCGGCATAGGATGTAGAGAGAACTGTATGCTGAAGGAGGCATATAGCATGAATACGTTATTTGATTCTGTAGAAGTTCTGGATACAAAAAAAGAAATCCAAAAAGAGAATGTAAGCTATGAACATGCAGGATATCAGATTCGAGTGCATTTTAATGGGGAAAAGACATTGATCCAGTGCATTCAGAATCTTACTGAACGAAAAATTGCAGGTTGATTTTCTTAAGTTCTTGTTGTAAAATAAAGACAATTAAAGACAATGACTACGCAAGACCGATGAAAAGAGGGATAGAATGTATCAGGCAGGAATTTATTGCCGAATTTCCATTGAAGAGCAAAATAAAGAGGGTGAATACAGCAATAGTATTCACTCTCAGATTCAGATGGCAAGAGATTATATTGCAGAGAATAAAGATATTGCAGAGAAAAAAGTTTATGTAGACGATGGGGCTTCTGGAAGTAATTTTGAAAGAACTGAATTTCGGAGGATGCTGGCAGATATTGAGCTTGGTGTTATCAATATGGTGATTTTTAAGGACGTATCTCGACTTGGAAGAGAACATATTGATACCAACTATTATCTAGGCAAATATTTCCCGGAGAAACAGATTCGGATTGTTTCGATTCTGGATAATTATGATTCAGCCGTTGGAACTTATGATGAAATGTTAGAAATAAAAACTTTGCTGAATGATATGTATTTGAGAGATACATCCAGAAAGATTAAGACAACGATTCAGACCAAAAGAAGTATGGGCGAATATACTCCGAAACAGCCCCCCTTTGGATATGTGAAAAGTAAAACAATTCATAATCATCTGGAAATTGATCCTTATGCAGCCGAGGTTGTTCGAAGAATTTACAGAATGTATCAAAATGGATTTGGCTGTACGGTTATTTGCAGGACTTTGAATGAAGATGAAATCCCTTGTCCCGCAAAATATAAAAAGGAAGTTTTAAAAACCAATTATGTATGGGATTCGGGAAAAGGTCTGTGGACATCGTCTACTGTAAGTGGAATTTTAAAGAATCCGGTCTATACTGGGGCGGTTGTGATTCGGAAACATGAAAGACCGTCTTATAAGCTGAAATACAAAAAGGCAATTCCCCTGGAAGAAATGGAGCTGGTGCCGGATGCACATGAGGCAATCATTTCTAAAGAAGAGTTTGATAGGGTTCAGCAAATAAGAAAGGGGCGCAGAGTTTCCTATTTTGATAAAAACAATGAACCACATAAATATGTGGGACTGCTCTTTTGTGGGAAATGTAAAACAGCCATGCGAAAACGTTATCTGGCATCTCATAAAGACTATGACGGATATATGTGTGGTTTTCATCAGAAGCAGGGGCAGAATTACTGTGAGCTGAATCATATTACATTTGAAAAGCTGGATGAACTGGTTGTATTTGCAATCAACCAGCAATTGAAACAGATGAAGATGGATATGAAGAATCTGGAAACTCAGATCAGACAGAAACAGCCGGAACTGGATGGTAAAATTGCAAAATTGCAGGCAAAAATAGAAAGAAATCTGGAATACCGGAAACGAGCATATGAACAGTTTATGGATGAAGTACTTTCCAAAGAGGAATATCTGGAATTAAAACAGATGTATGAAACAGAGAATCAGAAATATCAAAAAGAATTATCAGAACTGAACCATGAAGAGCAAAGGCAGCGGGCGGCGGTCAATGAAACAAAGATATGGTTGGAGCACTTTAATCGCAGAAGAATAACGGTAAAGCAGCTTACCAGAGAAGCGCTTGTGGAGTTAGTTGATAAAATTTATGTATATCCAGAGCAGAAAATAGATATATATTTTAAGTTTGCTTCAGTAGAGAGTTCACCAGATAGAATACTTGAGAAAGATGGGGTGATATGATGTATCAGATGGGTGTATATTGTCGTCTGTCGAAGGATGATGGAGAGAATAAAGTTAGTGAGAGTATTGAAAATCAGATGAAACTGATTCGTGAGTATGTGACTAAATCAGAGGATCTGGAAATCGCAGATATTTATATTGATGACGGTTATTCGGGGCTTTATTTTGCGAATAGACCGGAATTTCAGCGGATGATGGAGGATATCTACAAAGGGAAAATTCAAGGCGTTATTACGAAAGATATTTCCCGGCTTGGGCGTGAACATATTGAAACCAGTAACTATATTGAGCGTGTTTTTCCATCTTTGGGTGTGCGTTATATTGCAATTTTGGATGGCGTGGATTCTGTTCATCACAGTAATGAAGAATTGGCACAGTTTAAGACGTTGTTTAATGATATGTATAGTCGTGATATATCTAAGAAAATCAGAGGTGCATTGACCGCCCAGAAGAAACGGGGACAGTTTATGTCTGGGTTTGCCCCATATGGATATGTAAAAGATCCGGCAGATAAGCATCATTTTCTTGTAGATGAAGAAGCAGCTAAAGTGGTACGGAGAATCTTTTATATGAGTTTGGAAGGATATTCCAGGGATGGTATTGCAAAGAAACTGAATCAGGAAGGAATTCTGACACCGTCAGAGTATAAGAGAAAGGTGCAGGGATTGAAATATGCCAATGCATTAGAAAAAGCGGGTGCAAAGGGCTGGGCATATCCTACGATCAATGTAATTTTGCGAAACAGAGTTTATACAGGGGCTATGGTACAGCATAAATCAGAAAAGATATCCTATAAAGTGGAAAAGTATCAATATATTCCAGAGGAACAGCAGTATATTGTGGAAGGAATGCACGAAGCAATTATTAGCAAAGATACTTTTGAGCAGGTACAGGAACTTATGAAGAAAAGAACACGGACACCGGGATTTAATAGCGAAGTGAGAAAGGTAAATCCATACGCAGGAATTATTGTTTGTGGAGATTGCGGATATAATTTCCAGAGGGTTACTTGTCGGGACGGTTATGAGTGCGGTACCTATCACAAAAAAGGAAACACAGTTTGTTATTCTCATTTCATTAAAAAAGAAGTATTGGATTCTATTGTAAAAAATGAAATCCAAAGACAAGCGGAACTGGCACTGAAAGAAAGTGATAAGGATGAAATATTAAAAGTAGCAGATAGGAAGAAGGAGGTGCAGAGACGATGTGCAGAAGCAGACCAGCAGATTGAACGGTTACAAAAAGAACTTGCGGCTGTCCAAAAGTATAAAAAGAAAACTTACGAAAATTATGTAGATGGTGTTCTGGATAAAGAAGAATATCTCTCCTATAAGGCAGAATATGAAAAGCAGGATAAAGATATCAGGGCGAAGATTCAGTTGGCAGAACAAGAGAAAGACAGCTTTGGAGAGGCAGAAGAATCTTATGAAAACTGGATAGAGAAATTTATCAAGTATGGAACATTATCCGAAGTGACAAGAGAAATTGTGACAGAATTGATTGAAAAAATTGTTGTGAATGGAGATAAGAGCATTGATATTGTATTTAAGTATCAGTCGCCTTATCCGGTAGAAAAACAGGCAGTGTAAAGACTGCAAATTTTTTTACAGTAATTTTCCCCTAGTTATAATGAACACACAGAGGGGATTCCCTTCTGGAAAACTATATTGATACAGTTGCGGCCATGGGGCGGACTGTGATCGTTACAGGAACCGGAAATAACGGCAGCCAGCCCTGGCATGCAGGAGGAATCCTGCAGCAGGGGAAAACAGAAGAAATCCAGCTGGCAGTGGGAGCTTTTGAGCCCACATTAAATGTACAGCTATGGAAGGATTATGAAGATGAGATGGAAATTTATCTGGAAAGTCCGTCTGGAGAACAGATTGGCCCATTATATGAACGGCTGGGCCCCCAGCGGCATCTGCTGGAAAATACAGAGCTTCTGATCTATTATGGAAAACCCGGTCCATATCAGCTGTCCCAGGAAATCTACATAGATTTCATTCCTGAAGGTAATTATGTGGACAGCGGTGTCTGGAAAGTTCTTTTAAGTGGAAAACATGTGCGTTCCGGCCAGTATTTCCTCTGGTTGCCGGGCGGAAATGTACTGAATCGTGGAACCGGGTTTTATTCTCCACGGGCAGTGGGAACCCTGACGATTCCTTCCACTGCTGGAAAAGTTATTTCTGTTGGAGCTTATGATTCCAGACAGAATGCCTACGCAGATTTTTCCGGAAGGGGAAGTCAGTTCCTGCCGATCCGGAAGCCTGACCTCGCAGCTCCCGGTGTATCCATCTCCGCCCCGGTTCCCGGCGGAGGCTACGCCACTGTCACCGGAACCTCCTTTGCGGCACCCTTTGTCAGCGGAAGCGCAGCTCTGCTTATGGAATGGGGGATCGTGAAAGGAAATGATCCGTTTCTTTATGGGGAAAAGGTGAAGGCGTATCTGAGGAAAGGCGCACAGAGTGTGGGCGGATATGAGGAATATCCGAATGTGGAGGTGGGATGGGGACGGTTGTGTCTGGCAGAGAGTATCCCATACGGCATATCCTGAACATATAGAAACGGACAGGATTTTCAGATACGAGCCTTATGATCCTGCCATTGATGTGGAGATGAGTTCAGTTACTGTCAGAGGTGCTAGTGCAAATATTGAAGCATTCACGCATAATGTAGATAAACAAAACACAACTATAAAAAGAAGGAGGATAGGGTATGGGTTTATTTGATAAGAAGATCTGTGATATCTGCGGAGAGAAAATAGGTTTATTGGGAAACAGAAAACTGGATGACGGAAATCTGTGTAAGGATTGTGCAAAAAAATTATCACCATGGTTTGAAGACCGGCGGCACAGTACGGTAGAGGATATCAAACGTCAACTGGAATATCGTGAAAAAAACAAAAAAGCCGTAATGGATTTTTGTATAACCCGTCAGATCAATACCAGAAATTATAATGTTTTTATTGATGATAATAAGGGGAATTTTACTGTTGCACGGAAGCTGGATGTCAATGAAAATCCGGACATAGTTCCTTTATCCGCTGTTGTGCAGTGCAGAGTTGATGTAGAGCGACAGCAGAACGAGGAAACATATACAACAAAGGATGGAGAAACCGTAAGCTATCAGCCACCGGTATATAAGTATGAATTTGATTATACTATGCGTATTAAAGTAAAAACTCCATGGTTTGATGATATGGATTTTCGTCTGAATACTTTTTCCATAAGCAGCGATAACAGAGGCGAATTGATGTAAGTGGAGCAGACAGGTCATCAGATCATAGCCGCCTTGACACCAAATGCGGCTGGAATGCAGCAGCCCGGAATGCAGATGAATAACGGAATGCAGCAGTCCGGGATGTACATGAACGATGGAATGCAGCAGTCCGGAATGAACATGAACAGTGGAATGCAGCAGCCTGGTATGAATATGAACAGCGGAATACAGCAGCCTGGAATGCATATAAACAATGGAATGCAGGAGTCCGGGATGAACATGAACAGCGGAATGCAGCAATCTGGAATGCAGATGAACAACGGAATGCAGCAGCCTGGGATGCAGATGAACAATGGAATACAGCAACCCGGAATGCAGCAGCCCGGCGGTTTGTGGAAATGTCAGTGCGGTGCAGAGAATACCGGAAGGTTCTGCGAATACTGTGGCCAGCCAAGACCATTTTGAGTGATGATAGACAGAGTGGACAGAATTGTTCACTCTGTTTGTGACAACAGGGTTGAGAATGGATGATTTCTCTGAAAACTATATAATAAAATAGAGTTTTATAGTATACTTGTCACAGGGATGTATTAATGAGAGAGGAATTTTCATGACATACAATAAAAAAAGGGCACTGTCGTATGGAGGAATCCTGATAAGTGTATTGCTGGCGTATTTCTGCAGGCTGGTAAGACCGGAAAATGTTTTTATGAGAAATCTGGCAGATCAGTGTCGTAACTGTATTTATCTGGGAATGTATTGTGCCTGGGTGATCTATCTGGAAAAGCATGTAGTGCATAGAAAAACGCGCAGATGCCTGACTGCAATTGGCTGTCTGATGGTATTCTGGTTCTTTGTGCGGACGGTAAAATTTCATATTCTTCATGATCCGCTTGGAGAACATATCTGCTGGTATCTGTATTATATCCCGATGATCCTGATACCGGTCCTTGGACTGGCAGCAGCGATGTTTCTTGGTGAAAAGGACGGCGAGAAAACGGGCAGAAAAATTATTGTTTTGCTGTTTTTTGCGGTGATTATGATCGTCTGTGTTTTTACAAATGACCTGCATCAGCTGGTGTTTCGGTTTTCCGGGCGGCCGCCGCTTTCAGATAGAGATTACAGCTATGGTATTCTTTTTATAGTAATCCAGGGATGGATCATATTTTGCCTGATATGGATGGAAATCATGCTGATCAGAAAAAGCAGGATTCCGGGAAGAAAGCAATTTTGGCTGCCGGTTATTCCGGGAATATTGCTTCTGGGATGGAATATCGGGAATTTACTCCGTCTGCCTCTGATCAAAACAATTGCCGGAGATATGACAGCGGTATGCTGCCTTTTGATGGCGGCAATTTACCAGGGATGTATATTATGCGGCCTGATACAGACGAACAATCGATATTTTGAATTATTCCAGACCTCCGGAGGACTGGATGCAGAGATTACGGATGATTCCTTTCAGCGTTATTATCATTCCGGTGATTTTCCTGAGCTGTCACCGGAACTGCGTAAAATTGTAATAAACAGATCAGCTGTACAGGAACAGGGAATCCGGATCAACCATATTCCTATAAGAGGAGGACATTTGTTCTGGTCAGAAGATATTTCGGTGCTTCTGGATCAGTATCAGGATATCCGGGAACAGCAGGAGGAGCTGACTGCCAGAAATCGTCTGTTGCAGAAAACCTATCAGAAAGAAGCTGAGCGGAGAAAAACAGAAGAACAGAACCGACTGCTGAACATGATACAGAATCAGACAGCCGGGCAGCTGGAATTGCTGTCACAGCTGATGGATGAGCTGGAAAGAACGGAGTCAAGGGAACACTATGACCGGATCTTGGGAAAAATCGTGGTTGTTGGTACATATTTAAAAAGAAGAAAAAATCTGGTATTGACACAATATGCATCAGACGGAAATCTGCTTACAATGGAGGATCTCAGACAGAGTCTTGCGGAATCCTGTGACAGCTTAAAATTATGTAAGATCCGGGCAGCTTATTATGTCGAAAATGGTGAAGTGCAGCTGAATGCAGATGATATACTAAAATGCTATGATACCTTTGAATGGCTTGTGGAACGATTGTTTGATACAATGCAGTCTGTTTTTTACCGTGTGTCGCAGATCGATGATGCTTTGCGGATCTCGGTTCATATTGTAGCAGAAGCAGATCTTCGGGGATTAATGTCAGAAAGACCGGAATTAAATGTGCAGCAGGAAGATGAAAACGAATGGTTTATCGGATGTATCGTATTCAGAAAGAGAGGCGGAAGATGACTGATTTTGCGGAATGCAGTATGGCAATGCAGGATTTTTTGATGATCCTTCTTGAAATCTGCCTGATTCTGGAATTGATCCTTCTGTTGATCAGGATAACCTGTTTTTACGGGAAAAAGAAAATTATAACAGCAGTGACTGTTTTTGCAGTTTCTTTTATGCTTATGGGGTTCCTGATGAATGATCACAGATATTGCCAGGGGGAAAGCGCATATCAGCTAATGCTCCGGATGTGTCCGGTCAGTGTTTTGATGGCAGCGATGGTGGTATTGTTGCTTTATCTTTGCTGGGCAATCTGGAGAGAGAGACGCAGATATCACCATTCTCTGTCTTACTGGTCTGTGAATGAAGCTGTTGATGATGTTCCTTGTGGGGTGTGTTTTTCGGATCCTCTTGGAAGGATCGTTTTATGCAACACCAAGATGCATGAACTGAGCAGGATAATGATAGGCTCCTATCTGCAGGATTATGAGGCATTGCGGAAAGTAATAAATGGAGGATCCGAAGCAGAGGGACTTCGCAGATTAAACAGTGACAGTAATGTATTTTATTTTCCGGATGATTCCGTCTGGATGTTTCAGGAATATCGTCTGCAGGAGCCGGATTGTGCAGGATATCTGCAGACAGTGGCAGTTAATGTATCAGAAATTTATTACAATGGTGAAAAGATCAGAGCAAATAATGAAAAGCTGGAAATCCTGAATCATAAGCTAGAGGAAATGTATGAAAAAATCGGAGATAAAATAAGAGAGCAGGAGACACTTGCCATGAAAATGCAGGTTCATGACAATTTTGGCCGAAGCCTTCTGTCAATACGCAGGATATTGGAAAGAAAAGAAAATCAGGATAAAATGGATGAACAGCTATCTGCATTAAAGCATCTGGTCTATATTCTTACAGATTCTTCTGTTGAGAATATGGAAGAATTATGCGCGGATACGATCAGGCATGCAGAAGAACTTGGAATTTATGTTCAGATCAGCGGGGATTTCCCTCAGCATCCCTCCTACAGGCTGCTGACAGACAGAGCGATCCGTGAATGTGTGACAAATTGTGCCAGACATGCCCATGGAAGTACAGTTCTGGTGAAGATAGAAAAAGGTGCAAATGAATACAGCATCCGGATAACGAATGATGGAGATGCACCTGAAAAAAATGCAGAAGAAGGTGGTGGTCTGTCTGCACTGAGAAAAGCTGCGGAGTCGGAGAAATGTATTATGCAGGTTTCTTTTTCGCCGGAGTTTTGTCTGGTGTTGAAAATGCCACTGACAGAAAGGATGGGAGTCTATGGTACGGATACTGATAGTAGAAGATCAGAGGATCATGCAGAAGTATTTTGAAAGTATTATCATGCGGGAACCGGAATTCCGACATGTCCAGACAGTTTCGGATGCCTGTGAAGCTGTAAAGATCTGCTCTTACTCGGCAATTGATCTTGTGCTTATGGATGTGCAGACATTTCATAATCATGATGGGCTGAGTGCCGGAAAGATCATCAGGGAAAAATATCCATATACAAAGGTATTGGTTGTTACTTCGCTGATCGATCCCAAGGTGCTGGAAAGAGCAAAGAGCGGATGTGCAGACAGTCTATGGTATAAGGATCACGGTGAAGAGGAAATACGGAGTGTGATCTACAGAACGTTAAATGGGGAGCATGTATTTCCGGATGTGGCACCGGAGGTGGAACTTAACTGGATCACAAGCGGTGATATCAGTCCCAGACAGCTGGAGATGCTGCGCCTGTATATCCACGGGATGTCATATTCCGAGATCGCAAGGAAAATGGACTGTTCTGCTTCTGGGGTGAGATGGAATTTTCAGGAAATGATCGCCAAGGCGGGATACAGCTGCAAAGAGGATCTGATAGCAGCTGCACTGGAAAGTAAACTGATCGTAACCACACTGAAATAGAAGATCCACAGAATGCAGAAACATATTCGGACAGAGGGAGTTTGGCGTGAGCTGACGGAGCATTCACAAATATAGCATAAGATTTTGAATAATAGGAAAGAGGAAATAGACATGAGCGATTTTTTGACAGAAAAAAATAAAAAAACAGGAATACTTGGGAAACTGAAATGGGTTCTTTGTGGCTTTTTTATACTTTTTTCCCTGGGAGCTATTGGCGCATCGGAGAAGTATATTGGTGAAGGGCGCTGGGGAATGGCAGCAACAGAGATCATACTTGGATTGCTGTTTCTGTATCCAACCTTCCGGGAAATTCAAAAAGCATTAAAGAAGAAAAAAACTGGAGAAATTGCCTGCTGGTTTGAATCCTATGCCCAGAATACTGTCTCATTTGAAAAGTTTGAGCAGGAACTGGGAAAAGGTGCAGTGAAAAAGCTGGAAAAATTTATTGCGGGGGGATATATCCGGAATATCCAGATAGACAGAGAAGGAAATTATATTATGATCACTGCACCGAACAGACGCGTAAATGAGAAGATCTATATTACAGTTACCTGCCCCAGCTGCGGTGCAAAGAATCAGGTAATAAAAGGTCGTCTGAGCACCTGTGAATATTGCGGACAGCGTCTTACCCCATGACAAAAGACACCTTTCGGATCTGCCCTGTTAAAGATAAAATCCTTGTGCAATATGCTCAATGCATAAAAAGGATATTTTATAAACAAAATTATATAAGTTGCATATAACTAACGCATGTAGCATAACAGAAGTTGTACAAATATCTGTACATCCATAGACGATTGGAATGAAATCATAGAATAAATTTATAAAAATAGCTAATAAAACTGGATAATATGTTCAAATTATGGTACATTTATTGTAGCAGTCAGAGGAAATACTGCGGCCTTTTTTTGGACCGGGATTTTCGAAGGGCTGAACAAATAACAAAGAACTTATTTATTTGGTTTTATTGTTTCTTTCCTGGGAGTGCAGAGAAGGAGGGAACGGATAAGAGCAGATAATCATAAGGATATAATCTTTATAAGGAAGGTGAGCAATTGGAAAACTATACTAAGTACAAGCTGAAAAGCAGTGATGAGCTTGCATCAGTGCTGAACGGCAGGGACAATCTGTTTGTAATCGCCTGTAACAAGTGTTTCAAGGAATTTGAGACCGTTGACGAACCGGATTGCGAGGAATTCCTGAAATTTGCTGCGGAGCAGGGAAAAACCGTCACAGGCAGTGCGAAATTCGATTTTCTGTGCAACAAGATGCACACAGAAAGAAAATTACAGGATCTGCTGCCGGAAGGTACAGAGAATGTAGTTGTGATCTCCTGTGGTCTTGGTATCCAGACTGTTGCAGATCTGACCGGTAAGCCGGTGATCGCAGCAAGTAATACCCTTAACTACAGAGGCCATCACGGCATGGCACTTACCAAAAAGAGCTGTGATGCATGTGCACAGTGCTATCTGAACATTACCGGAGGCGTCTGTCCTATCGTCGACTGTTCCAAGAGTCTTGTGAATGGACAGTGCGGCGGAGCAAAGAACGGGAAATGTGAAGTGGATCCTAACAAGGACTGCGCATGGGAGAAGATCTACCAGAGACTGGCAAAACAGGGTCGTCTGGAAGAGTTCCTGAATCAGCCGGTACAGGTACGTGATTACTCCAAGGTTAACTTTAAGGTGATCAATGATTACGTGAAGTCTATCAGAGAGGACAGACTGAATGGATACTATGGTGGCGTTCATCCGTCAGAGCATAAGGAATTCAGCGAGCATATCGATCTGAAGAAATTCCCGGATCCGAAGACGGTTGTGATCTCCATGTCCCAGCATCTTGGTGCACCTGCCAACCCGATCGTGGAAGTAGGCGACACAGTAAAGGTTGGACAGAAGATCGGAGAAGCTGCCGGATTTATCAGCGCACCGGTACATTCTAGTGTAAGCGGAACCGTAGTTGCTGTTGAGCCACGTATGCATGGTACAAGAGGCAGTGAGGTGATGGCAGTTGTCATCGAATCCGACGGAAAAAATACTCTGCACGAATCCGTACAGCCACATAAAGCCCTGGACGAACTTACACCGGATGAGATCATTGAGATCGTAAAAGAAGCCGGAATCGTTGGTATGGGTGGTGCAGGTTTCCCGACCTGTGTCAAGCTGAAACCTGCAAAACCGGTTGATACCATCCTTCTCAACGGATGTGAGTGTGAGCCATATTTAACAGCAGACCATAAGGTTCTCCTTGAGTTTGCTGATGATATTATTTTCGGTCTGAAAGCGATCCTCAAGACAACAGGTGCTAAGAAGGGCATCATTGTCATCGAGGATAACAAGCAGGATGCGATCGAATTAATGCAGGAAAAAGTTGCCGATATCGGAAATATGGAAGTTTTTGTTGCAAGAACCAAATACCCGCAGGGTGCTGAGAAAACTCTCATCAAGCGCGTCATGGGCAGAAAGGTTCCAAGCGGCGGCCTTCCGGCAGATGTTGGCGTTATCGTAGATAATATCAGTACTGTAAAAGCGATCTCCGATGCGATCCAGAAGGGTATGCCGCTGATCGAGCGTGTTGCAACCGTAACAGGCGAGAAGATCAAGAATCCTGGCAACTTTATCATCAAGATCGGTACCAGCGTAAAAGAGCTGATCGATTACTGCGGTGGATTTACAGATGACGATGTTCTGGTCAAGATGGGCGGACCTATGATGGGATTCCCTCTGAACACTCTGGAGGTACCTATGATGAAGGGCTCCAACGGTATCATCGCCATTGATACAGACGAGACCAAAGAGCAGCCATGTATCAAGTGCGGACGCTGTGTGGACGTATGTCCGATGGAACTTTCTCCTCTGTATTTCGTAAAATATGCGAAAGAAGAGAACTGGCAGGGCATGAAGGACATGAATGTCATGGACTGTGTTGAGTGCAGATGCTGTCAGTATATCTGTTCTTCCAAGATTCCGATCATTAACAGTATCAAAGCCGGAAAAAATGCAGTAAGGGGGATGAAGTGATATGTTGATTACCCAGTTAAAAGCAAAAGAAACTATCGTATCACTGGCAGCCGGAAAGAAAGTTTTTATCATCAACTGCCATGGATGCAAGGAAGTTCGTTTTCCGGAAAAAGAAGCTGTTGAACTTCAGAAGGAGCTTTTCGCTGAAGGAAATGTGACAGGGATCATGACAACGGATTATATCTGTAATCCGGAAAATATGCAGTTACGTCTTCAGAAACACATGGATAAGATCAGGGAAGCGGATCTGGTCCTGGTATTCTCCTGTGGTGTTGGTGTACAGACCATCGCAGAATATCTGGAAGACAAGATGGTATGCGCAGCCTGCGATACATACCCGGTACCTGGTTTCCAGGGTGTAACACCGTTAGAATATAAATGTGACCAGTGTGGTGAGTGTTATCTGAACCTTACCGGCGGGATCTGCCCGATCACAGCATGCTCCAAGAGTCTTGTCAACGGCCAGTGCGGCGGTTCCAAGAATGGTAAATGCGAGGTGGACAGTGATATGGAGTGTGGATGGGAGCGCATCTACAGACGTCTGAAAGAGATCGGACGCCTTGACGCACTGAAATGCCCGACACAGATCCATAATTTCGCTACAGATGATGAAGTGAAATAATAAGCAAAGATTTATTAAGAAGCCAAATTAAATTATGATACGGTTCATCGGAAATATTCCGCAATGTATGTTGCAGAGCAGGTGGACCGTACCCCAAATTTTAAATGATTGGAGCAAATATAATATGAAAATGAAAGAATTATTCGACCGTGGTGAATTTGTAGTTTCTGCAGAAGTAGGACCGCCAAAAGGGATCCATGTAGATGAACTGGTAGAAGAAGCCAAAACTTATCTCAAGGGCGTTCATGCAGTCAATGTAACAGATAACCAGTCTTCGGTTATGCGTCTTGGATCTCTTGCAATGTGTAAAGTTCTCAAAGACGCCGGAATGGATCCGATCTTCCAGCTTGCATGCCGTGACAGAAACCGTATCGCACTGGAGTCTGATCTTTTAAGTGCTGCTATGCTTGGTATTGAGAACATCCTCTGTCTGACAGGTGACCATACGAAGATGGGTGATCATCCGCAGGCAAAACCGGTATTCGATCTTGATTCTGTATCTCTTCTTCATACAGTACAGCTTCTCGAGTCCGGTGTAGATCTTGGAGGAAACCAGCTGGTTGGTGAGCCTCCGAAATTCTCCAAGGGTGCCGTTGTATCTCCATGCAGCGATTCCGTTGACGCTCAGCTTGCAAAGATGGAAAGAAAGGTTGCTGCAGGTGCAGACTACTTCCAGACACAGGCTGTATTTGAGCCGGAGAAATTCATCAAATTTATGGAAAAAGCAAAACAGTTCGGAAAACCGGTACAGGTTGGTATCATCATTCCGAAGTCTGCTGGAATGGCTAAGTTCATGAACAACAACGTTGCCGGCATTCATGTTCCGGATGAGATGATCGAGGAGCTGAAAGCTGACAAAGAGAAGACAAAAGCTGGTATCACAGGTGTTGAGATCGCTGCACGTATCATCAAAGAGTGTAAGCCATACTGCCAGGGTGTACATATCATGGCACTTGGATGGGAATCCAAGATCCCGGCACTTCTGGAGCAGGCTGAGATCTGAGCAGAACGATTGCTTTATAAAAAATAACCAGAAAAGCTGTCCGGAACCGGATGCAGGAGATGCACACCGACCGGGCAGCTTTTGTGTAAGAAAAAGCTTCTCTATACGGAAAAACTCTTCGGGAAGCCTGCGGGATCCACAGCGGAAGAATTCTAGCTTAAGAGGTAAAAAGACGATGGAAAGTATTATTATCGGGATCGCCGGAGGGTCAGGCTCCGGCAAATCTACATTTACAAACAGACTGAAGAAGCATTTCGGAGACGATGTGGTGGTGATCTATCATGATAATTACTACCGCAGACAGGACGGAATTCCTTTTGAAGAACGTGTGAAGGTGAATTACGATCACCCGGATTCACTGGAAACCGATCTTCTGGTAGAGCATCTCAAAGAACTCAAGGAGGGCAAAACCATCCAATGTCCGGTATACGATTACAGTCAGCACAACCGCTCCGACAAAGTGCTGAAAATCGAACCAAGACCGGTCATTCTGGTAGAGGGAATCCTGCTTCTTGCAGATCCGCGTATCCGAGATCTTCTGGATATCAAGGTTTATGTGGAAGCAGATGCAGATGAGAGGATCTTAAGACGGATCTCCAGAGATGTGGAGGAACGTGGACGGGATTTAAACGGAATCATCGATCAGTATCTTACCACAGTAAAACCGATGCATTATCTGTATGTGGAGCCTACACGGGCGAAAGCAGATATTGTGATCAACAGCGGTAAGAATAATGTGGCCTTTGATCTGTTTGTGTCAAAGATCGGGCAGCTGCTGAAAGAACTGAAAAAATAATAAGTAAAATAAAAAAAGCATGTCATACTTTAGGACAATAAGCGGGAATCCTCGGCAATTCAATTACCGAGATGAAAGCGCAGGATTGTGCATATCTGCACATTGAAATAATATAATAATCTCCCAATCCCTTGATATTAATGCCGTAACCGGCATATAATCATTCGAAAATATGTTCGATTTCTGTTGCGCATTTTTACTCGTTATGTTATACTATATGTATGAAAGAAAATCTAATACATTACAGGACTTGTGTGTGTAATATTAATTACCATATGGTGTGGTCGGTGAAATACCGGCGGAAGATATTAAACCCAGAAATTGAGGAATACCTAAAGGAACTGGTGCAGCAGATCGCTGAGGATAAAGGTTTTACTGTTCATTTATTTGAATGTGGTGAAGGTGATCATGTCCACTGTTTTGTATCAGCTCCACCAAAACTGTCCATAACAGCGATTGTCAAGTATCTGAAGGGGATCACCGGCAGAAAACTGTTCGAACGTTTTCCGGAAATAAGAGACCAGCTATGGAAGGGAGAGCTGTGGAACCATTCCTATTATGTGGAAACGATCGGATCTGTATCGGAGGAAAATATCCGCCGTTATATTGAGCATCAGAGCAAGTCGTATTAAACCAAGGTGGAGTGTAGATCTCTATCTGCATAGCTGTCCAAAGGGGGAAGAGGAATGCTGCTGTCACACAGAACATCTGTAAATATCCGGCCGGAATATTCCAATATCATAGGGCATATGTGTTATGCAGCTTCCAAACTCTGGAATGTCTGCAACTACGAACGTCATCATTATAAAGAGCTGGGACTGGAAAAGTATCCTGACTGGTATTATCAGAAAAAAGCGCATAAAGGAGATCTGTGGTACAGACAGCTTCCGTCACAGACAGCACAGGAGACCTGCAAGCAGCTGGACAAAGCATGGAGATCTTTCTATGTCCTGAAAAAGACCAGAGGGATCAAAGATCCAAATCCGCCCCGTTTTAAACAGGACAATATCCCGGTCACATACATGCAGATGGGGATCCGGCATGAGAAAGGTTCAGACCAGCTGCGGCTGTCTCTGCCAAAGGATCTGAAAAGCTATATGGAAGAAACCTATGGGATCCATGAAAGATTTCTATATCTTGAAAATAAGATTTTCAGGGACATGGATCATATAAAACAATTGCGGATCTATCCGCCGGAAAACGGAAAATGTGACCTTATCGTTATCTATGAGATCGAAGGGACAGAGCAGCTTTCCCAGAATGGACATTATTTATCTATTGATCCTGGACTTCATAATCTGATGACCTGTTATGATTCCGGAAATGGCCGGACTTTTATCCTTGGAAGGAAATATCTTTCATTGGAAAGATACTTTCATAAAGAGATCGCCAGAGTGCAGTCTGTCTGGTATGCGCAGCAATCGGAAAGAGGGATAAGATATCCAGGATCATCGAAACATATCCAGAGACTTTACAGAAAAAAGCAGAATACAGTGAAGGATTATCTTCATAAAGTGACCAGATGGATTGCAGAATACTGCAGAAAAGAAGATATCCGCTGTGTGGTTGTGGGAGATATCCGAAATATCCGTAAAGAGAAAGATATGGGGCATAAAGTCAACCAGAAGTTTCACGGACTGCCATATAACAGGCTTTATATCATGCTGGGATATAAGCTGAAACTGTATGGAATCCAATTGATAAAACAGGAGGAAAGCTATACCAGCCAGTGCAGTCCGTTATCACCGGAAGTATCAAAAAGATATGCAGAAGCAACAAACCGAAAAGAACGGGGTATGTATATAACTGACAGAGTAAGCTACAATGCAGATGCAGTAGGCGCATTTAATATCCTGCGGAAATATCTTTCCGTATCCGGAAAGCAGAAGGAACTGTCCGTAACCGGACTAAAAAATCCAGAAGTAATAAAAGTAGCTGTATAGCCGAAAGGCAAGCAGTATTGGTGTCATGGACGCACCCTGAAAAAAGGCGGTATCCCGCCAGATTTCAGATGCTCTGGTAACTAAGTTGCCGAGTAGTTCACGACAGAGCGGATCAAGTTATATCCGTCTGGCTGTGTATGACATGCTTTTTTGAGCGGTTCAGGTGAAGCTGCCTGTATTCACACGCTCTGTATAAATTTTTCTACATAATATAAAGCTGCACCAATGGCAGGTGTATACTGTCCGTGGGTACCGACCAGAATCTGATCTTTATCCAGGGTAAAGGGTGCGCCTGTGTTGATGTGTTCCAGCAGATAAGTGATGTCTTCTTCCGTAAAATAAGGTGCCAGATATCCGCTGATGATGATCGGCGCATCGATGATCAAGTTCAGGTTTTTCATGGCAAAGGCCAGATGGTTCAGGTAATCTTCCCAGTGCTCAGCATGCTGGGGGGATTTTTTTTCGCGGAGCAGCGGGAAAAATTCCTTCACATGCATCCCGGCAGACTGTTCCAGAGCATTGGCAGAGCAGTAGGTCTCCAGACAGCCACGGTTTCCGCAGTAGCATAAAGGGCCGTCAGGGTTCACGCATATATGCTCAAGGGTTCCGCTGTGCATGGAGCTTCCCTGATGGATCTGATGATTGGTGATAATGGCACCGCCCAGGTTTCGGTTCAGAAGGAACACGACAGCACTGTCGAGCTCCGGGTGATTCCACAGCTCCAGAAAAGCGGCGGATTTGGAATCATGTTCCAGATGACAGGGGTAAGGAAGATGCCGGGAAAAATCCTCCAGCTTCATTCCGGTATTGTTCATGATGTTTCCATAGATCACAGTGGAATTATCCGGAGAAGTGATCCCCTGTGTGGCGATGGAAACGCCCAGAATCTTTTCTTCCGGATAGTGATTCTCTGCGATGAATTCCCGTATTTTATTGGTCAGCTGTCTGTAATACTCTTCTGTGTTGGAATAGGGAAGAGCAATGGTTTCTGTATAAAAAGCATTTCCATATAAGTCAATGGCTGTGATATGGAACATGTTTTTCAGGATCCCGATGCCAATGGAAATTCGAAAATCCGAGGCAATCTGGATGGCCTGTGCCTTCCTTCCGCCCGTGGAATCAAAATATCCGTTTCTGTCAATAAGCCCTTCTTTTTCCAGCAGGTTCAGGTTCTGGCTTACGGTGGAAAGCCCCATCTGAAGGTCTTGGACGATCTGCATTTTGGAAGTCTGGTGTGTTTGGTATATATATTGGTAAACCTTGGAGCGGTTTATTTTTTTTAAATTGATGGTGGTTAATCCTTTTTCACTCATGAGCTTCTCCTGATAAAAGTAATTATAGATATGTTTAAGTCTTAAATGTATTTTAGTATAAATCTGCGGGAAATGCAATGTCAGTGCATGAAGCAGAGCAGAACGAAAGTTTTTTTCGAGGAATAATAAGTAACGGTGTATAGATTGGTAAAGAATATATATCTTGTACATAAGTAAAAGTAAACAAAAATATAAGAGCAAAATTAGGTGTTTTGTCAATGGATTTTTTAAAAAAATAGTTTTATACTCTACTTACAGTTAAGATATAAGCATAAGTAAAAACTTAAATGATAACGAAATAGAAGAAAACAGGGAGGTTCAAGATTATGAAATTAACAAGAAATGGAATCAAGGAACGTGAAGCATGGAAGAAAGCAGGCATCGATCTTCCGGGATACGATGTAGAGGCTGTGACTGAGAAAGCGAAAAAAGAGCCAGGCTGGGTACATTTCGGAATCGGAAATATCTTCCGTGTATTTATCGGAGGTATTGCAGATGGTCTTTTGGAAGAGGGAGTTCTTGACAGAGGTATCACATGTGTAGAGACCTTTGATTATGACGTAGTAGATAAGATTTACGCGCCATATGATAACCTTGGCTTAAATGTCATCCTTCACGGTGATGGAACTCGTGAGTACAAAGTTCTTGGGGCACTTGCAGAAGCAGTGAAAGCACAGTCCTCTGATGCAGTACAGTGGAATCGCCTGAAGGAGATCTTCACAGCTAAGTCCCTGCAGCTGGTTTCCTTCACTATTACAGAGAAGGGCTATGCACTTCAGAAAGCAGACGGAACATGGTTCCCGTTTGTGGAAGCAGATATTAAAAACGGACCGGATAAGGCAACCGGAGCAATGGCAGTTCTTGTGGCTATGCTGAATGAGAGATATAAAGCAGGGAAATATCCGATCGCTCTGGTATCTATGGATAACTGCTCACAGAACGGTGCCAAGCTTCGTGAGTCCGTGCTGACTATGACAGAGGAATGGCATAAAGCAGGCTTTGTAGATGATGGCTTTGTAGATTATGTAACGGATGAGAAGGTGGTTGCATTCCCGTGGACCATGATCGACAAGATCACACCTCGACCAAGCGAGCAGATCGCAGCAGACCTTGAGAAGCTTGGCGTTGAAGACATGCAGCCGGTGATCACAGTAAAGAAGACATACATAGCACCATTTGTTAATGCTGAGAAGCCACAGTATCTTGTTATCGAGGACAGCTTCCCTAACGGACGCCCTGCTCTGGAAAAAGGCTTCGGCGTATACATGGCGGACAGAAATACCGTCAATCTTTCCGAGAGAATGAAAGTAACCGTATGCCTGAATCCTGTACATTCCGCAACCGGCCCTCTTGGTGTGGTACTTGGCTATGATCTGTTTGCACATATGCTGAACACGAACGAAGATATGATGAAAATGGCCCGTATGGTTGCTTATGACGAGGGACTTCCGGTAGTTGCAAATCCTGGAATCCTTTCCCCACAGGCATTTGTGGATGAACTCTTTAATGACCGTTTCCCGAATGAGTATCTTGGAGATACCAACCTTCGTCTGGCTGTAGATGTGTCCCAGATGGTAGGTATCCGTTTCGGTGAGACTGTAAAAGCATATGTGAAGAAATTTGGAGATGCTTCCAGACTGACAGCAATCCCGCTGGGAATCGCAGGCTGGCTGAGATACATGCTGGCTGTAGATGACGAAGGAAACAAATTTGAGCTTGCACCGGACCCGATGAATGAGGAGATCACAGAGCAGCTTGGCGATATCGTGATCGGAAAACCGGAAACCTTCAAGGATCAGCTGAAGCCGATCCTTTCCAATGAGAGACTGTTCTTCACAGACCTTTATAAAGATGGTGTCGGAGAGAAGATCGAGGATATGTTCCGTGAGATGATCGCAGGACCCGGAGCTGTAAAGGCAACTATTCATAAATATGTAAAATAAAACCAGGGTTACGAAAATAGCTTATGTAAGTATTGAATAAAGAGAAATCCAGAGCTTGCACAGGTAGAACGCAGAATTGCAGATTGATCGCATTTCTGAGCATGCAGTAAAGCGGGATGCGAACACCGGATTTATGAAAGGATGGGGTTTTGAAATGAATTTAAAAGATCAGATGAACGGAGTTCAGCACGTAGGCGTGCCAACCAATGACATTGAGACAACCATTAAATTTTATGAGGCACTGGGATTTAAGATCGCTTTCCAGACGGTGAACGAGGCTGCCAATGAGAAGGTTGCTTTCCTGAAGCTTGGAAATCTTGTGATCGAGACTTACGAGAACAAAGCAGCAAAAATGGAATCCGGCGCCATTGACCATGTTGCCATTGATGTGAAGGATGTGGAGAAAGTCCACGAGCTGGTGACAGCAGCCGGACTGAATACTACCAATGATGAAGTCCATTTCCTGCCGTTCTGGGAGAATGGTGTGAAGTTTTTTACTATTGAGGGACCGAATAAGGAGAAGGTGGAGTTTAGCCAGTACCTATAAGAAGTAAATAAAATTGTGTTCATGAGTGTGAAACAGAGTACAATACAGAGGTTCGTTTTGTGTTGCATACAGCCTGTCAGATATAAGATGATTAAAGATCATCGTGTATCCGGCGGGCTGTTTTATGTATTAGACAGAATTTGGGGCCGAGGGAAAATTTCTTGCATGAAATGGATAATGAGACTACAATGAGATGCAGATGTGCTATAGAAGATCGGGATCAGCAGTAGATGAGATGATTCCTGAAGAATAAAAACGGGAAATGGATTTCGGGTATCTGTTTCTTGGTATGATGGAGAATTATGAAAATACATTACAGAGTCAAAAATAATACAATAGAAATTATCCGTTGTTACGGAACAGACAGCCGGGTGGTGCTGCCGGAAGAGATCAATGGTCTTCCGGTAGTCAGTGCGGCGCCGTATACGTTTTCCGCACACAAGGATGGAGAAGAAGATGCAGAAACCTGGGAGAGCGAAGATGTAATTTCGTTCGGAGAAGAGAGGCTTCTTGCCGGAGAGGAAGTGCAGGAGATCGTTTTTCCCGATACACTGAAGGAAATCGGAAGATATATTTTTTATGGATGCAAAAAACTGGAACGGCTGGAATTTTCGGATACGCTGATGCAGGTGGGAACCGGGGCGTTTACGGGATGCAGCGGGCTGAAGGAGCTTGTGATCCATCAGAAAAAGGGAATCAAATCCTGTGCAAAGGAAATCCTTGGGGAACTGTGGCAGAAGATCGATGTGGATTTTCTGTATGAAAATGGTGAGGCAGGTGGAAAACGTGCGCATATGGTTTTTCCGGAGCATTATGATGAGGCGGTGGAGAATACGCCTGCGAGAATTTTGTTTACGGAGTATCATGGCTCAGGGACCAATTACCGGCAATGCTTCTACAGCAAAGAACTGGATTTCGCAGAGTATGACAGCCTGTTTGATATGGCAGTGGTAATGGATAAGCTGGAGGTCCTGGTGGATATGAGCTTCGGACGACTTTGTCATCCGTGGCAACTGAGTAAAAAGGCGAAGAAACAGTATGAGGATTATATCCGGGGAAATCTTAAGGATATCGGGGAATTTCTGGTGGAAAGCGGAAGCTTAAATGGTCTGGAGCTGCTTTCTCGGGAAAAACTCTGGAACAGAGAGGGACTGGAACATAGTATTGATGTGGCGTCCGGGAAGAAGGATATGGAGATTTCCGCATTTCTGATGAATGAACGCAGCCGGATGCAGAAGGAAGAGCAGAAGGTGGCCGGGGAGACAGAAAATGAGAGGTGCCCTGTTAAAAGGAGAAAGAAGTTTCAGTTATGAGTGATATAGAAACAACTGAAAACAATAAAAATAACTTCCTGCCCGGTCAGGGATCCAATTCCCAGGAGGCAGCCCAGCGTCTCCAGGACATCGGCAGCAGCATCCTCCGGGCGGCAAGAGACGAGCTGTATCTTGGCATGCGTTTTCTGGATGTGGCGCTGAGCAGCTTTATTTATCAGATGGATGGTTCGGTCAGTCCGTTTGGAACAGACGGGGCTGTGATGTACTTCCATCCGGCACAGCTTGGCGGGCTTTATAAAGAAAACAGGATTCTTGTGAATCGAGGATATCTCCATATGGTATTTCACTGCATTTTCCGGCACTTTGGGAAGCCGGGAATAGAGAAGCGTTTGTGGAATTTAAGCTGCGATATTGCAGTGGAGCATATGATCGACGGGATCTATCACCGCTCAGTCCGATATTCCAGAAGTCTTCTCCGGAGGGAAACCTACCGTCTTCTGGAAAAGGAAAAGAAGACGCTGAATGCAGAGAGAATCTACAAGATTCTGAAAGAAGAATTTCTGAAGGAAAAAGAACTGGCACAGCTTGAAAAAGAGTTCTATGTGGACGACCATAAATACTGGGCAAACCAGCAGCCTGACCGGAAACCCAATCCCCTGATGAGCAAAAAATGGGGAGATATCAGCGATGGGATCGAGACAGATCTGGAGACCTTTTCCAGGGAGTCAGGAGAGCAGGACGGAGATTTTCTGGACCAGCTGAAAGTGGAAAACCGGGAACGATATGATTATCGGGAATTTCTGCGGAAGTTTGCAGTATTTCGGGAAGAACTAACTGTAGATCCGGACAGCTTTGATTATAATTTTTATACCTACGGGCTTTCCCTTTACGGGAATATGCCGCTGATCGAACCCCTGGAAACCAGAGAAGTGAAAAAAGTTTCGGAATTTGTCATTGTGATCGATACCTCCATGTCCTGTTCAGGAGAACTGGTACAGAGATTTCTGGAGGAAACCTATGGGATCTTAAGCGACAGCGGGAATTTTTTCCAGAAGGTAAATATACACATTATCCAGTGTGATGAGAAGGTGCATTCGGATGTAAAGATCACCGGTGCAGAGGAATTGCAGGAGTATATGAACAGCCTGGAACTTTACGGTGATGGAGGTACAGATTTCCGTCCGGCTTTTGCTTATGTGGAAGAGCTGATGGAAAAACGTGAGTTTGAAAATCTTAAGGGCCTGGTGTATTTTACAGACGGATACGGGCTTTTTCCGGCAAAGATGCCGCCATACCGGACAGCATTTGTATTTATGGAGCAGGAGCCTGAGGATGTGGATATCCCGGCCTGGGCCATGAAGCTGGTGATCACGGAGGAAGAATTGTAAAGAATTATATCCATATCTTATGTCATGAATCTGATATTTTAATCTTTTATTTTGTATATTGCTATCTGCATATCAGTTATAGTGTAGAAAATAGGTAACAACAGACAATGTTACGGAAAATATACAGAACAGGAGATTGTATGGCATGAGATATGGGTATTTTGATGAAGAAAAAAAGGAATATGTGATTACCAGGCCGGACACACCTGCTCCGTGGGTGAATTATTTGGGATCGCCGGAATACGGAGCAATCGTTTCCAATAATGCAGGGGGATACAGCTTTGCAAAATCCGGGGCGAACGGCAGAATCCTGAGATATATTTTTAATCAGTTTGATCAGCCGGGAAGATATATTTATCTCAGGGATAATGACACAAAAGATTATTGGTCAGCATCCTGGCAGCCGGTTGGCAAAGATCTCAGTGAGTATAAAAGTGAATGTCATCATGGCACAGCCTATACTAAAATGATGGCAGATTACAGCGAGATACATTCAGAGGTGAGATACTATGTACCGCTTGGGCAGTCCTACGAGGTATGGAATCTGAAAGTTACCAACTGCTCAGACAGAAAACGTGAGATCAGTGTGACTGGATATGCAGAGTTTACAAATAACAGCAATTATGAACAGGATCAGGTGAATCTGCAGTATTCCCAGTATATTACAAGAACAGTATTCTGTGGAGATCGTGTACGTCAGATGATCCATGCGAATCTGGACGGCCTTAAGGATGGGGAAGAGGTTGATAACAAGAACGTGTTCAACCGATTCTTCGGCCTGGCTGGAGAGAAGGTTTCTTCCTGGTGTGGTGACAGGGAAAAATTCCTTGGAAGATATCACGGATACAACAATCCAGCAGGGGTTGAAGCCGGAGTATTATGTAATGAGGGAAATTATAATGAAAACAGCTGTGGAGCTCTTTCAACTGTAATTACTCTGGAACCGGGAGAAAGTCGGGAAATGGCTTTTCTGGCAGGAATGAAGGAGGATAATGAAGCAGCGGAGATTATAGCACATTATGCAGACTGTGAAAAAACATGCGCGGTGGAGCTTGAAGAACTGATCAGTTACTGGCACGGACAGCTTGCACATTTTCAGATCAGAACACCAAGTCCGGAATTCGATACCATGATCAATACATGGAACGCATATAACTGTTTTATGACATTTATCTGGTCACGTGCAGCATCTTTTACTTATTGCGGACTTCGTAACGGATATGGATACCGTGATACTGTACAGGATATCCAGGGTGTGATCCATCTTGCACCCGAAATGGCACTGGATAAGATCCGTTTCATGTTGTCAGCACAGGTAGATAACGGCGGCGGTCTTCCACTTGTGAAATTCACACATAATCCGGGACATGAGGATACACCGGATGATGCGTCCTATGTACAGGAAACCGGTCATCCGGCATACCGCGCAGATGATGCACTCTGGCTGTTCCCTACTGTATACAAATATATTTCAGAGACAGGAAATTTTGCATTCATCGATGAAGTGATCCCGTTTGCAAACAAGGATGAAGGAACTGTATACGAGCATCTGAAAAGAGCTATTGACTTCTCCATGAACCATCTTGGCAGACATGGAATGCCGGCCGGACTTTATGCAGACTGGAATGATTGTCTGAGACTTGGAAAGGATGGGGAATCTACTTTCGTTGCATTACAGTTCTATTATGCAATGACTATCCTGAAAGAGTTTGCAAAGTACAAAAAAGATGAAAAATATATAAAATACCTGGAAGAAAAACAAGAGCAGCTTGGAAAATTGATCCAGGAACTCTGTTGGAATGAAGATCGTTTTATCCGTGGGTTTACGGAGCGGGGAGAGGTTATCGGAAAGAGAACTGACCCGGAGGCAAATATGTGGCTGAATCCACAGAGCTGGGCTGTGATCAGCGGCCTTGCAACAGAGCGGCAGGCAGATTTGGCCCTTCAAATGGTTTATGAAAGATTGAATACAGAATACGGTGCAATCCTTATGGATCCTCCATATCATGCAAATGCTTTCGACGGAGCACTTGCGGTTATCTACAATGCAGGAACAAAGGAAAATGCGGGAATCTTTTCACAGTCACAGGGATGGCTCATTCTGGCAGAAGCACTTTGCGGACATGGTGAGCGTGCATTTAATTATTTCCTGGAGAATGCTCCGGCAGCGCAGAATGACAGGGCTGAGATCAGACAGCTGGAGCCATACTGCTATGGACAGTTTACAGAAGGAAAAGCAAGCCCGAATTTCGGACGATCTCATGTGCACTGGCTGACAGGAACAGCATCTACTGTGATGGTAGGATGTGTAGAAGGAATTCTTGGCATGCGTCCGGATTTCTATGGCTTACGTATAGCACCATCGATTCCAAAAGAATGGGAGAAGTTTGAGATAAGCAAGGATTTCCGTGGATGTCATCTCCATATCACTGTGAAGAATCCGGGACATGTGGAAGCTGGATGTAAAAAACTCTATGTAAATGGAGAAGAACTTCCGGGTAATTATATTCCGCAGGAGAAACTTACCGGTGAGACAGAAATTGAATTCTATATGTCATGACATAATGGATATAAATTGCGAGGAGATCACATTTATGAATACAAAGTAAAATGGAATATAAATACCGTTTTATTTTGGCAGGAAGGAGATCACAGAATGAAATATATAAAATTTCAGGATAAAAATGGAAGCTTTTCCATAGAAAATCCGGAGAATTACAGCGGTTTATATATACCTCTGGCCGGAGAAAACGGATTGAAATCCGCGATCACCCCTTCTCTGGGAGGAGACAGCAAACTGGATCAGAATCATTTTCTGCTGGAACCGGTAAGCATTGAGAATCTTCATAATAATCGAAACACCAGAAATTTCTGGTGCAAGATAAAAGGAAAAGGTTACTGGTCAGCATGCGGAGTTTCGGCAGAACAGGAATTTCAGAAATATACTGATAAACAGGATAAAAGCAGCCTGGAAGCCGGATTTATGTGGCAGAAGCTGCACAGAACTTCTGAGAAATACGGACTTCAGTCAGAGATTTTGTCTTTTGTGACAGTGAAAGGTGATGCGGAGGTCCATCTTGTAAAGATTACCAATATTGAAGAGGAAGAACAGGAGATCACACCGGTTGCTGTAATACCTGTATATGGAAGAAGTGCAGACAATCTCAGAGATCACAGGCATGTGACTTCCCTTTTGCACAGGATAAGAACAACGGAGTACGGTGTTGAAGTAAAACCGGTGCTTTCTTTTGATGAAAGAGGTCATCAGAAGAATAATACTACATATTTTGTATATGGATCTGAAGGCGAAGGAACGGAACCGGAAAGCTTTTATCCTGATGTGGAAATGTTTATCGGAGAAGGCGGTTCTTTCCTGATTCCGGAGGTGGTCAGAGAAGAGAAAAAAGGTGTTCCGGCAGGAACAGAAATTGAAGGAAAGGAAGCTGTCGGTGGTATTCGTTTTGCATCCAGGGTTCTGAGACCACATGAAACAGCTGTATATGTTGTGACAGCGGGAATATCTGAAAAAAATCAGCTGCCGGAGGAGACTGCACGGTTTTACAGAACTGAAAAACAGGTTGCAAGAGAATTTGAACATGTAAAAAAACACTGGACAGAAAAAGTGAATGTTTCTTTTGAGACAGGTGATGAGGACAGAGATAATTATCTGAAATGGATCTGTTTCCAGCCGATATTAAGAAGAATTTACGGTTGTTCATTCCTCCCGTATCATGATTATGGAAAAGGTGGAAGAGGCTGGCGTGATCTTTGGCAAGACTGTCTGGCACTTCTGATCATGGATCCTTCTGTTGTACGTCAGATGATCGTCGATAATTACGGTGGAGTACGCATCGATGGAACCAATGCCACGATCATCGGAAACAGACAGGGTGAATTTATCGCAGACCGTAACAACATTGCCCGCGTGTGGATGGATCATGCTTTCTGGCCATTTGTGACAACGCAGCTTTATATGGATCAGACCGGGGATATGAATGTCCTTTTTGAGAAGATTCCATATTTCAAGGATCTTCAGACAAAAAGAGGAACTGCGCATGATGAAAAATGGAGCAGTGCCTATGGAGAAAATCAGAAAACAGAATCCGGTGAGATTTATTACGGAACGGTTCTGGAACACATTTTGCTGGAAAATCTCTGTGCTTTTTATGATGTAGGAGAGCACAACGAGATGAAACTTCACGGGGCAGACTGGAACGATGCCATGGATATGGCATGGGAAAATGGTGAGAGTGTGGCATTTACCTGTGCATATGCTGGAAATATGAAGAACATCGCAGAATATCTGAGAAAACTTCAGGAAAAGGAAATGTTTGACAGGATTGAAGTTGCGGAAGAAATGGAAATCTTGTTTACCGGAGACCGTGAGCTTTATGAAAGCCCGGAGAAAAAGCAGCAGCTTCTGAGACAGTACACAGAAAAATGTGCACATGATATCAGCGGAAATACTATTGTGATCCGTCTGGACCAGCTTAGCCGGAATCTGGATGAAAAGGCAGACTGGATGATGGAAAACATCCGCAGAAGAGAATGGGTAAAAGACGGAGAAAACGGCTGGTTCAACGGATATTATGATGATCATAAACGTCCTGTGGAAAGGGCAGAAAACAGCCAGGTACGTATGATGCTTACCAGTCAGGTATTTGCGATCATGAGTAAAACCGCACAGAAAGATCAGATTGAGTCTATCTGTAAAAGTGCGGATAAATATCTTTTTGACCGTCAGGCAGGAGGATATCGCCTGAATACCAATTTCCATGAAGAAAAATTTGATCTGGGAAGAATGTTCGGGTTTGCTTATGGAGAAAAGGAAAACGGAGCGGTATTTTCCCATATGGCTGTTATGTATGGCAATGCACTGTATAAAAACGGCTATGCAAAAGAAGGACATAAGGTTCTGGAAACGCTTCTGGACGCTGCCATGGATTTTGAGAACAGCAGGATGTATCCTGGAATTCCGGAATATTTTGATAATCAGGGAAGAGGATTGTATGCATATCTTACCGGTGCTGCAAGCTGGTATATGCTGACTATGATCACAGAGGTATTTGGCGTCAGAGGAGATCTTGGAGATCTGGTGATCGCGCCGGCACTGATGCCGGAGCAGTATAATGAGAATGGACAGGCATCTCTTACTATGGAATTTGCCGGAAGAAAGCTGGAGATCTGTATCTGCAATCCGGAGAAAAAACTTCCTTCAGAATATAAAATAAAAACAGTATGGTGCGATGAAAAGGAAATGAAAAACAAACAGAGTACCTGTGTACGTATAGAGCGGGAACTGCTCGAAAAGCTTTCTGTAAAAGAAACACACAGGATCAAAGTGGAACTGATGTAACCGAAATCGGTTATACATAATTGTTAAATTACAGAAACAGAAGTATCAATAGGAAAACGGCATCCCACAGTTGTAAAAAGCTGCGGGATGTCGTTTTTGATGCTGATAAAAATATCAGCCATAATAATAAGGATGTTTACCACATGGATTTGTAATATTTGTCACGGTACTTCTTTGGGGTAAGGCCGGTGAAGTTTTCAAAGATCTGGATAAAATGACTCTGTGAAGAGAAATTCAGATAATTGGCGATATCAACGACTGCTTTATCAGAGTATCGGAGCAGGTGAGTGGCTTTTTCGATTTTTTTTTCGCGGATGTAATCACTTATGGATACTCCAAGATTCTGTTTGAATACTCTGGACAGATAACTGGGAGAGAGTCCGGTATGTTCTGACAGATCTTGAATGGTGATACGCTCCTTAATGTGACCGTAAATATAGTCCACGCATTGCATGACCGGTCTGGAAAGAATAGAGCTTTTTTTCTGGAGGATCATTTTTCCGGTAAAATCTCTGGCCATAATATGATGCAGATCTGCAATCTGGCGTACAGTGGTGCAGGAATCCATTTTCAGAATGTAAAAATCGCTGAGACGATATGCCTGTTCAGACTCCAGTCCACCGTCAATACAGTAACGGGTGAGCATGGCAGTAGTGACAACGAAATGATACTTCAGGTTGGTCAGAGGATTTTTGGAGAGGATACCGGTTCCCTTCAGATGAAGAAAAGAGTCTTCCTCGCAGTTTTTGTTTACAGCTTCCATATCACCGGCTCTTACGGCATTGTAAAAAGAATATTCCACAGAGGGAGAGCGATGAAGAGCTTCCAGTTCTGTATCTTCCAGTTCATTAGTAATCCAGTCTTGGGAAATGGACATATTGATATCCTCCTTATATGTTGATGTTTAAGGAATGTGTTGGTTTTTTATATTATGACATGAATTTGACATTTTGTTAAGATTAATAATATAATCGCAGATAAAAAAATGGTATATTTTTATCATCAAAGGTAAAGCATCGGGGATGCTACAGAAAAAGGAGGATTTATACTATGAAGAAAAGAGCGGTATCTATGATCCTTGCAGCAGCAATGGTTTGTGGAATGATGGCAGCAAATGTAAGCTGTGTATCTGCAAAAGGATCGGATGAGGGAAAAGTGATCAATATTTATTCCTGGAATGATGAGTTCCGTCAGAGACTGGAAGCTATTTATCCGGAAGTAGAGTCCACTTCCAAAGATGGTACAGTTACAAAACTGAAAGATGGTACAGAGATCCACTGGATCGTAAATCCGAACCAGGATGGCGTATATCAGCAGAAACTGGATGAGGCACTTCTCAACCAGGCTGATGCAAGTGCAGATGATAAGGTAGACATGTTCCTTTCTGAGACAGATTATGTATTCAAATATACAGACAAAGATGCGGATGTTGCAATGCCTCTTACTGATCTTGGCATTGATCCGGACAAGGATCTTGCAGATCAGTATGATTTCACGAAAACAACAGCTTCTGATGCGGATGGAGTACAGAGAGGCGCCACATGGCAGTGCTGCCCGGGTGTCCTTGTATATCGTCGTGACATTGCGAAAGATGTTTTCGGTACTGATGACCCGAAAGAAGTTGGCGAGAAGATGAAAGACTGGGATACAGCTAAAGAAACAGCAGCTCAGCTGAAAGAAAAAGGATATTATACATTTGCTTCTTATGCAGACACTTTTCGCTTATATGGAAACAGCATTGAGAATCCGTGGGTAGAGTCCGGTGATTCTGTGATCAAAGTAGATTCAAAGATCATGGACTGGGTAAAAGATTCCAAAGAGTGGCTGGATGCAGGTTATCTTAACAAAACTGTAAAAGGTCAGTGGAACGATGACTGGAACAAGGCAATGAGTTCTGAGTCCAAGGTATTCGCATTCCTCTTCCCGGCATGGGGTATCGACTTTACTCTGAAACCAAACTGGGATGGAGCAGAAGGTGACTGGGCTGTTACAAATCCTCCGCAGGAATACAACTGGGGTGGTTCTTACATTCAGGCTGCAACAGGAACAGATAATCCGGAACATGTCAAAGATATTATCCTGGCAATGACGGGAAATCAGGATAATCTTCTTAAGATTTCCAAAGAATACTCTGATTTTACAAATACAAAATCCGGTATGAAAGATGCAGCTACAAATGCAGATTTCGCATCTGATTTCCTTGGTGGACAGAACCCGTTTGAGTATTTTGCACCGGTTGCAGAGAATATCAAGATCGCACCGCTTTCCGCATATGACCAGGGTTGTGTAGAGCTGATCCAGAACGCTTTCAGTGATTACTTCCAGGGTAAAGTAGACTTTGACAAAGCAAAAGCCAACTTTGAGACAGCTATTCAGGAGCGTTATCCGGAGATCACAGAGATCCAGTGGCCGGAATAAATACCACATGAGGATAATTGTTGATGCTGCAGGATCTTTGGATCCTGCAGCTTGCTGGAAAGGAAGAGCATTATGAAGAAAAAGAGCGTTAATTACGGAAAATGGGGATACATATTTATTCTCCCGTTTTTTGTGATCTATTTTATCTTTTCGCTGATTCCGCTGTTTGATACAGTGAGATACAGCTTTTTTGAATATTTCCGTTCTGGAATCAAGCAGATTGGTCCTAATTTTATAGGACTTGCCAATTATGTCAGTCTTCTGCATTCTGACATGCTGAAATACGGACTGAATACACTGATCCTTTGGGTGATCGGATTTGTTCCGCAGATCGTTGTTGCACTGGTGCTTGCATGCTGGTTTACTGATGCCAGGTTGAAGCTTCATGGCAAGCAGTTTTTTAAGGTTGTAATTTATCTGCCGAACCTGATCATGGCATCAGCATTTGCACTTCTGTTTTTTACCATGTTTTCCACAAACGGACCTGTAAACTCCATTTTGTGTTCACTGGGCTGGATAAAGGAACCGATTGATTTTCTGGGCTCTGTTCTGGGAACAAGATCATTGGTAGGTTTCATGAATTTCCTGATGTGGTTCGGAAACACGACCATCATGCTGATGGCAGCAGTAATGGGAATCAGTATGGATATTTTTGAAGCATCGGATCTGGACGGATGCAACAGCATTCAGCGTTTCGTCTATATTACGCTTCCACTGATTCGTCCGATTCTTTCCTATACTCTGATCACTTCCATCATCGGTGGCCTTCAGATGTTTGATGTACCGCAGATCCTCACAAACGGACAGGGTAATCCGGACAGAACATCCATGACACTGATTATGTTCCTGAACAGCCATCTGAAGAGCAAGAATTATGGTATGGCCGGAGCATTGTCTGTATACCTGTTTATTATCAGTGCAATCCTCTGCTTCTTTGTATATCGTATGACTAACGACAATGATCCGGACGGATCTAAGAAAGCAGCGAAAAAGAGAGCAAGAGCAGAAAGGAGAAAAACAAAATGATGAAAGATAAGACAGCCAGCAGGATCAGAAGTATCGTGGCACATGTGGTACTTATTATTCTTTCCTTTATGTGTCTCTTTTTCTTTTATGTACTGATCGTGAATGCGTCTCATTCTCATGCAGAGCTTCAGAAGGGATTTTCTGCTCTTCCTGGAAAATATTTCTGGAAAAACCTGATGAATGTTGCAAATGACGGAAGCTTTCCGATGTTCAGGGGAATTCTTAACAGTATTATCGTGTCCGGATGCAGTGCAGTATTATGTACATATTTTTCCTCACTGACAGCATATGGTCTTTATGCCTATGATTTCAAGGCAAGGAATGTAGCGTTTACATTTATCATGGCGATCCTCGTCATGCCGACACAGGTAACTGCAATGGGCTTCCTTCGTCTGATCACAAAGATGGGATTATATGATTCCCTGCTTCCGTTGATTATTCCGTCTGTTGCGTCACCGGCCGTATTCTATTTTATGTACAGCTATCTGCAGTCCTCACTGCCGATGTCACTGGTAGAAGCAGCCAGAATTGACGGCTCCGGAGAATTCCGTACTTTCAACAGTATTGTACTGCCAATCATGAAGCCGGCAATCGCTGTACAGGCGATTTTTACATTTGTAGGCTCCTGGAACAATTATTTCGTTCCTGCTCTGGTTATCCAGTCTAAAAGCAAGATGACTGTTCCAATCCTGATTGCAACACTTCGTGGAGCAGATTATATGAATTTTGATATGGGTAAGATTTACATGATGATCACAGTTGCCATTGTGCCGATCATTATCGTATATCTCCTTCTTTCCAAGTTTATCATCGCAGGAGTGACACTTGGTGGCGTAAAAGAATAACAAAAGGTAGCAGGTAAGATATGACAGTTAAGAAATGGAAACACAGCGGAACAAAGAAACACAGCATGTCAGACCGTGAAATACGAAACGGTCTTCTTTCGGAAAAAGCAGCAGAGGAGGGTATTGTACTGCTGAAAAATGATAAAAAAATACTCCCTCTGAATATTTCCACGAAAATAGGTTTATACGGCGCCGGTGCGGGAAAGACAGTGAAAGGCGGAACAGGTTCCGGTGATGTGAATAACAGAAGTAACATTTCTATTTATCAGGGACTGAAAGAAAACGGTATTCAGATCGTAAGCGAGAAATGGCTGGCCAATTATGAGTCAATATACGCAGAAGCACGTCGGGCATGGAAAGAAAAAATACTGGAAGAAGCAAAGTTTGTGGAAAATCCTTTTGATGCCTATGCGGAAAATCCCTTTGCAATGCCGGAAGGCCGTGCAGTCACAGCAGAAGATACTGTCGATGCCCAGACAGCAATCTATGTAGTAAGCAGGATTTCCGGTGAGGGAAAGGATAGGCGCAGGGTCGAGGGAGATTATTATCTGAGCAGACGGGAGCGGGAGGATATCCGGTTCCTTGATGCACAGAAGATTCCTACAGTACTTATCCTGAATTCCGGCGGTCCGGTAGAACTGACAGATATTCTGGAAGAAACAGAAAATATCTGTGCTGTCCTGAATATTTCCCAGCTTGGACAAAGAGGCGGACTTGCCCTCGCCAATGTCCTTCTGGGAAAGGTAACTCCAGGCGGCAAGCTGACTGCAACATGGGCCAGAAGGTATGAGGATTATCCGTGTGCAGAGGAATACAGCTATCTTAATGGCAAGCTTGAAAGAGAAGAGTACAAGGAAGGAATTTATACAGGATATCGTTATTTTGATACTTTTGGTGTAAAACCGCTGTTTCCGTTTGGATATGGACTTTCTTACACAGAAATGCAGATACGCTTCCATGGGATGAAAACATCAGGGGATGGCGTTGAAGTTGAAGCAGAGGTAACGAATACAGGAGAAACTTTTTCGGGAAAAGAGGTCGTGCAGGTCTATGTGTCTCTTCCACAGGATGAATCAGGGAAGGAATACCGTCGACTGGCTGGCTTTGCAAAAACAAAACTTCTGAAGCCGGGGGAAAAAGAACTGCTGAAAATCAGGATCGACAGAAAGACACTGGCATATTTTTCCGAAGAGCAGCATGCCTGGATTGCTGAAAAAGGTTATTATGCTGTCTGGGTCGGAAACAGCATTGCATCGCTTACGCTGGCTGCAATGCTTGAAGTGCCGGAGAGTGTGATCCTGGATAAAACGAATATCCTTGAGAACCAGACTGATATTATTGAAGAAGTTTATGACCGCCAGAATCTTTCTGCCAGAACTCTGAAATGGAAAGAGAAGGCAGAGAATGAGAAGATTGGAAGATATATCTATTATCCTGAACCAGAGAAGAGAACAGAATGCACCTGCCAACCGGAAAATAAGATTCCTGCAAAGGATCTGCTCCCGCTGTTTTATGGGAATATTGCTGGAATCTCCAGTAATCTGGGGGCGGCAGGAATCCGTGTTCCTGGCTCTGCCGGTGAGACCACGGCTGCTCTTTATGAGCAATATGGCGTTTCCCCACTGATCATGGCCGATGGGCCGGCAGGACTGAGACTTCAGCAGAATTATGAAGTAGACAGAGAAACAGACACAGTATATGGAATCGGTGTCCTTGGATCTCTGGAAAACGGATACCTGAGAACAGATGAGACTCACGAAAACGCAGACAGATATTATCAGTTCTGTACGGCATTTCCGGTTGGAACTGCACTGGCTCAGACCTGGGATACTGCCCTTGTGGAAAAAGTTGGAATAGCAGTGGCAGAAGAAATGGAAGAATTCCACATAGATCTCTGGCTAGCACCTGGTCTTAATATTCAGAGAAACCCTCTGTGCGGCAGAAATTTTGAGTATTATTCCGAAGATCCGCTGCTTTCCGGAACCATGGCAGCAGCCATGACAAAAGGAGTGCAGAGCAGACCTGGCTGCGGTGTTACCGTTAAGCATTTTGCCTGCAACAATCAGGAAGATAATCGTATGGGCGTAGATGCACAGGTATCAGAACGTGCCCTGAGGGAAATTTACCTGCGTGGTTTTGAGATTGCAGTTAAAGAAAGCAGACCAGTGGCAATCATGTCTTCCTATAATTTACTGAATGGTGTCCATGCTGCAAACAGTGTTGATCTCTGTACAGCCATTGCCCGAAAAGAATGGGGATTTGACGGTGTGATCATGTCAGACTGGAATACAACGGTTCCGGAAGATGGAAGTATTCCGTGGAAATGCGTGACAGCAGGAAATGATATTATCATGCCTGGTAATGCAGTCGATGCAGAAAATATCCGAAAAGCTTTTGAAGACGGAAAGCTTTCGGAAGAAGTTGTCAGAATGTGTGCGGGACGTATTCTGAACCTGATACACACACTGACAGCAGAATAAAAAAAATTATATAGTAGTGAAAAACTTGCCTGAATTCAATTTTCGATTTATCATTGGATTCAGGCATATTTTTTGTAGATGTCGCGCAAGGCAACCCGTTTTAGGCGGAGGATCCTGCAGGCAGTTTTTTATATGCCGTGAAAAGGAGAATACCATGAACATAAAACGAGCAAAGCAGGAGATCAGAGATTCCATAGAAGCATATCTTTCAAAGGACGAATTCGGTGAGTACCGGATCCCGGCAATCCGACAGAGACCGATCCTTCTTATGGGCCCTCCGGGAATCGGAAAGACACAGATTATGGAACAGATAGCAAGGGAATGCGGGATTGCTCTTGTTTCCTATACCATTACCCACCACACCAGGCAGAGTGCTGTGGGACTTCCTTTTATTGTAAAAAAGAATTATGGTGAGGAAGAATTTTCTGTCACGGAATATACCATGAGTGAGATCATTTCGTCCGTTTACGACAAAATGGAAAAAACAGGTCTGAAAGAAGGCATCCTGTTTATTGATGAGATCAACTGCGTATCTGAAACACTAGCGCCGATGATGCTGCAGTTCCTTCAGGGAAAAACCTTCGGAAACCAGAAGGTGCCGGAAGGCTGGGTGATCGTCACAGCAGGCAACCCGCCGGAATATAACAAATCCGTCCGGGAATTCGATGTGGTCACTCTGGATCGTATCAAGAAGATTGATGTGGAGGCAGACTTTGATGTATGGAAGGAATACGCCTACCAGCAGGGAATTCATCCGGCGGTGATCTCCTATCTGGAGCTTCGCAGAAAAAATTTCTACAGGGTGGAGAATACCGTAGACGGAAAGATCTTTGCCACAGCCAGAGGCTGGGAGGATCTTTCCCGTCTGATCCAGGTTTATGAGATCCTTGGAAAAACCGTAGACCGTGAGGTGGTCAGCCAGTACATCCAGCACAGGATGATCGCGAAGGATTTCGCCAGCTATCTGGCTCTTTATTATAAGTACAGAACGGATTATAAAGTGGAGGACATCCTGAAAGGAAAGTGGGATTCCATTACTCTGGGTAAAATCCGCACGGCCTCTCTGGATGAGCATCTGAGCATTGTAAGCCTTCTCAATGGAAAGCTCAGCGAGCTTTTTACAGAATGCTATCTTACCGATGCCTATCTCACGAAACTGTATGATTATATGGTGTACTTCAGAGAAGCTCAGGACAGCCTCACAGCAAAAAATCTCATGGAAAAAGCAGAGGCGGATCTTGAAAAGGACAAAAAGAGTGAGCTTCTTACAAAACAGCAGGAGCGTATACAGAAACGTGTTGTGTCATTCTTTGAAAATGCGTCCGGATTGGAATCAGCTTCGGAATCAACCGGATCAGATAAAACCGGATCAGGTTCAGAGCCGGCAGGAGGCAGAAGTGCTGCAGCAGAATCGGAAGTTCTATCGTCAAACAGGAACTATGAGTTTGTGAAAGCCCTCTTTGAATCCGAAACCGAAGCCTACGAAAACCGAACCGACGAAATATCCTTTACTCTTCAGAACGTTTTCGACTTTATGGAAGCTGCCTTTGGGGACAGTCAGGAAATGGTGGCATTTATCACAGAACTGAATGCCAACTATTATAGTCTCTGGTTCATTCGGGAGAACGGTTCTGACCAGTATTACAGGCATAATAAAGGTCTTCTTTTTGACGACCGCCAGAAAATGCTTCTGGGCCAGATGGAGGAAGTAGAAAACATTCTCAATAATGGAATAAAATAATATGTCTTACCAATTTATTATTTACTATTGATTAAATTGGGGAATTATCGTATAATATTTACTATAAAAGTCCGGAAAATAGAGAGGGCAAATAGTCAAAATGCACAGACTGGCTGAATGGCTGCAGAGCGATCATTTGGTGCAGAACTGCATGATGACTGAGAATGGTAAATATCCACTTGTCTATATTCCGGGATTTTTATGTAAAGGAAGGCAACACAATAATAAAGGAAGGCGGCCGAAACGGACGACATGTTTACAAAGATTACAGAAGAACGAGCATTTGACGGAATATTAGCGCAGATCATAGAAAATATCCGGCGGGGAGAACTGAAGCCGGGGGACACTTTACCTGCGGAACGTGTTATGGCAGAATCACTGGGAGTTTCCAGACCTGCTGTCCGTGAAGTCCTGCGGGCACTGGAGCTGATGGGAATTGTCACAACGGTCCGCGGCGGAGCCAACTATATCACCGAGAATATGGATCAGTGGCTTTCAGCACCACTGGCCCTTCTTTTTCAGCTGAATAACAGCCATGTACAGCAGGTGCAGGAGCTTCGTTCTGCGCTGGAGCAGGAGGCTGCTCTTCTTGCAGCCGGGAATTGTACGGAGAAGGACGCATTAGATCTGCGTTCCATTCTGGCACAGCTGGAGAGCGCAGAGCTCGTGCAGGTCTTGATAAGAAGCTTCATACGAAGATCGGCAGGATCGCAGGAAATCCTATGATCTATAATGTTCTGGATGCGGCAGCACAGCTGACAGAGGAGATCATTTCCGGTACTCGAGCCTATATTATGCAGAAACATAATTCCGCTCTTGAGGTGGATGACCAGCACAGAAGACTGGTGGAAGCCATTATTTCCGGAGACCGGAACCAGGCGGAGAAGCTGATGCGCGAACATATGGAAACCATTGAGAAATATATAATTGAGATCGCACAGCAGCAGGGTGAGAACAGCCTTGTATTTCATCGCTGATCCACCTGACAAAAATTAAATAAAATTTCAGTAAAAATCCCGTTGATCTGGTAAGACCACTATTGATTTTGGTAAGACCGAGTGCTATAATAGGGACTGTATTGGTAATACCAAAAAAGTTTGGTATTATGGCAGTAACCTGCCGGAAATATCAGGAGAAAGGACTTACGATTATGGGATATGTAAAATGGAGTTATGACACACTGAACCATTTCTGCGGAGACGTTTTCAAAGCGTTTGGCTTTTCTGAGGAAGAAGGAAGCATCATTAAAGATGTTCTTCTGACTGCTGATCTGTATGGGATCGAGAGCCACGGAATGCAGAGAATGGTTCGTTACCATAAAGGAATCGAGAAGGGGACGATCCATCCCCAGGCGAAACCGGAAGTTGTTTTTGAGACACCGATTTCAGCTGTGATAGACGGACATAATGGAATGGGCCAGCTGATCAGCCATTTTGCCATGGAAAAGGCAATTGAGAAGGCGAAGACAACTGGTGTGGGAATCGTAAGTGTACGAAATTCCAACCATTTCGGTATTGCAGGATATTATGCGAACATGGCCTGCCATGAAGGACTTCTTGGAATGGCATGCACCAACTCCGAGGCGATCATGGTACCGACCTTCGGAAGAAAGGCTATGCTGGGCTCCAACCCGATCGCAGTTTCTATGCCTGCAGATCCGTATCCGTTTTTCTTTGACTGTTCTACGACAGTTGTAACCAGAGGTAAACTGGAAATGTATAATAAGATGGGCAAGCCTCTTCCGGATGGCTGGGCACTTGACAAAAACGGTCATGCCAGCAATAATGCACCGGATGTACTTGCAAACATCGTAGCCAAGAAGGGCGGCGGGATCATGCCTCTCGGCGGAAACGAGGAAGTCAGCGGAAGCCATAAGGGATATGGCTATGGAATGCTCTGTGAGCTGTTCAGCTCTATTCTTTCCATGGGCGTTACCTCCGACAAGTGCTGTACATTCCCGGATAAGACCGGTATCTGCCATGGATTTATGGCGATCAACCCGGCGGCATTCGGAGATCCGGATGCGATCCGCAAGCATTTTTCAGAATACCTTGAGGCACTTCGGGAGAGCCCGAAGGCAGACGGTCAGGACAGGATCTATACACACGGCGAGAAAGAGGTAGCTGCTGAAAAAGACAGAAAAGAGAATGGCATTCCGGTCAACGACAATACCATGGTAGAGCTTGCTGATCTCTGTAGTTATCTGAAGCTTGATTTTGGCTCTTATTTTGAAGGCTATGAGCTTCCGAAGGACAGTAAATTCTTCAATGGTAATTATTAATTCAGGTAATCCTTTTGAAATGAAATATATCATAATTATCCAAGGAGGAAAAGAAAATGGATTATGCAAAAGAGTCATTAAGACTGCACGGAGATTGGAAAGGTAAGATCGAGGTTGTTACAAGAGTTCCGGTTGAGAATAAAGACGACCTTTCTCTTGCATATACACCAGGTGTAGCTCAGCCTTGCCTTGAGATCCAGAAAGATATCAATAAATCCTACGAACTTACAAGAAGATGGAATATGTGTCTTGTTGTAACAGATGGTTCCGCAGTTCTTGGTCTTGGTGACATTGGACCGGAAGCTGGTATGCCTGTAATGGAAGGTAAATGTGTGCTTTTCAAGGCATTCGGTGATGTAGACGCATTCCCGCTTTGCATTAAGAGCCATGATGTAGACGAGATCGTAAATACTATTTACATGATCTCCGGATCCTTCGGTGGTGTTAACCTTGAGGATATCTCCGCTCCGAGATGCTTTGAGATCGAGAAAAAACTGAAAGAGAAATGTGATATCCCGATCTTCCATGATGATCAGCACGGAACTGCAGTTATCACACTTGCAGGTCTTACAAACGCTCTGAAAGTTGTTGGAAAGAAGAAAGAGGAAGTACGTATCGTTATGAACGGTGCAGGTGCTGCAGCAATCTCCATCTGCAGACTTCTCCTGAAAGCCGGCTTTAAGGATGTTACACTCTGCGACAGAAAGGGTGCCATCTATGAGGGACGTACAGAGGGAATGAACCCGGTTAAAGAAGAGATGAGCAAGCTCACAAACCTTCAGAAGAAACAGGGCTCCCTTGCAGATATGCTTGTTGGCGCTGATGTATTTATCGGTGTTTCCGCTCCTGGAGCAGTTACAACAGAGATGGTTAAGACCATGAACAAAGATGCCATCATCTTCGCATGCGCGAACCCGACACCGGAGATCTTCCCGGATGACGCAAAAGCAGGCGGAGCTAAGGTTATCTCCACAGGAAGAAGTGACTTCCCGAACCAGATCAACAACGTTCTTGCATTCCCTGGAATCTTCCGTGGTGCATTTGACGTAAGAGCAAGCGATATCAACGATGAGATGAAGATCGCAGCTTCCAAGGCTCTTGCAGATCTGATCACAGACGAGGAGCTTTCTCCGGAGTATATCATTCCGAAGGCATTCGACAAGAGAGTCGGACCGGCTGTAGCCAAAGCAGTAGCAGAGGCAGCAAAAGCAACAGGCGTAGCACGTATCTGATTACAGATACAGCACGGATATCCGTCCGATACAGACCAGAACAGCCCTTCATAAGTTAAGAAAATAAATCAGACACCCGTACCCTGTAACCCGGTACGGGTGTCTTTTTGCATCTGACAGGTGGTATTACCCTTTGACAAATGTCCTTCCAGTGAGTACAATAGCAAAAGAATATGATAGGAGGTCAAGCACAGCATGAAACCATGGGAAGCTAATATACGAAAAGTAGTGCCGTATACTCCTGGCGAGCAGCCAAACGAGAGCGGTATGATCAAACTGAATACAAACGAGAATCCATATTCACCGGCCCCGGGTGTGGAGAAGGCACTGAAAGCCCTTGATACCGACACTCTGAGACTTTATCCGGACCCGACAGCCGGAGACCTGGTACACAGCATTGCTGCGTTTTACGGGCTGAAGGACGAGCAGGTATTTACAGGCGTTGGATCTGATGATGTACTGGCAATGTGTTTCCTGACATTTTTTAATTCAGAGAAACCCATCCTGTTCCCGGATATCACCTATTCTTTCTATGATGTATGGGCCGATCTTTTCCGGATCCCTTATGAGCGTCCGGCACTGGATGAAGAGTTCCATATCCGGAAAGAAGATTATTTCCGCGAAAACGGCGGAATCGTATTCCCGAACCCCAATGCACCTACCGGTGTGGAAATGCCTCTTTCCGAGATCGAGGAGATCGTAGCAAAAAATCCGGAGAGCATTGTGATCGTAGATGAGGCTTATGTGGATTTCGGAGCCACTTCCGCACTGCCGCTGATCGAGAAATATGACAATCTTCTTGTTGTGCAGACCTTTTCCAAATCCAGATCTCTGGCGGGCATGCGTATCGGTTATGCCTTCGGAAATCCGGAACTGATCAAATATCTCAATGATGTGAAATATTCCTTCAACTCCTACACCATGGACCGTACCACCATTGCGGCCGGTGTGGCATCTATGAAAGATCAGGCATATTTTGAAGAGTGTTGTAATAAGATCATTACAACAAGAGAGTGGACAAAGACAGAGCTTAAGAAACTGGGATTTTCTTTCCAGGATTCCAAGGCGAACTTCATCTTTGCCACACATGAGAGCTGTCCGGCAAAAAAGCTCTTCGGAGCACTCAGGGAGAAACATATCTATGTGAGATATTTCCCGAAGGACAGAATCGACAATCATCTCCGCATCACCATCGGTACCGATAAGGAGATGAAAAAACTGGTGGAATTCCTGAAGGAATATCTGCAGAAATAAATATTAAGGAGGTACTATGGAAGTACTGGTACAGTGGTTTTCAAACCATCTCTCACAGTTTATCTCTCCGGAGGGAGCTGTGTTCATCATTTCAATGATCCCGATCCTGGAGCTTCGAGGCGGTCTTCTGGCAGCCTCTCTGCTGAAGATCTCAGCGGCAAAAGCATTGCCGATCTGTATCGTGGGAAACATTATCCCGATTCCGTTTATCCTGCTTTTTATCCGGCAGATCTTTAAATGGATGAAAAAAACAAAACTGTTCAGGGGTCTGATCATAAAAATGGAAAACAGAGCCATGGGAAAAAGTGATCAGATCAAACGCTATGAATTTCTGGGACTTCTGCTGTTTGTGGGAATCCCCCTTCCTGGCACCGGTGCTTGGACCGGTGCACTGATCGCATCTCTTCTTGAGGTGGATATCAAAAAATCCTCCATTGCGATCCTGTGCGGACTTTTTATGGCAAGTGCGATTATGTATATTGTTTCCTATGGAATTGTAGGAAATGTAGTGCACTGATTAAGAAAAATAAAAATTCCTCATCACTGTCACGAAGTCTGGTAGGTGATGAGGAATTTTGTATTTTCAGGCATTGTTACATAAGCCGGCGTTTCAGCATATCCGGATTCATTGCATAGCTCACGGCTGTATCCTTAGTGATACGGCCTTTTTTGTATAATTCCAGAAGACTCTGGTCCATGGAACGCATCTGATCCTGGCTGGAAGTGGAGATTACGCCTTCGATCTGGTGGACTTTGTTGTCACGGATCATATTTCGGATGGCAGGTGTCAGGCGCATGATCTCAAAAACAGGAATGTTGCGGCCGTCCACATCCGGGATCAGCTGCTGGGAAATAACCGCCTGAAGGACCATGGAAAGCTGGATAGCGATCTGACGCTGCTGGGAAGGTTCAAAGACATCCATGATACGCTCGATGGTGTTGGCAGCGCCCAGAGTATGCAGACTGGAAAGAACCAGATGGCCGGTTTCTGCGGCAGTCATGGCGGTTTGTATGGTTTCATAATCACGCATCTCACCCAGAAGGATTACATCGGGGCTCTGGCGGAGGGTGGCACGAAGAGAAGTCAAGTAACTCTCGGTGTCGGTGCAGATCTCTCGCTGGCTGACAATGCAGCGGTCATGGCGGTGAAGATATTCCAGAGGATCTTCCAGGGTAATAATGTGGCCTTCCCGGGTGTGGTTAATCCGGTCAATGAGGCAGGCCATAGTGGTAGATTTACCGCTTCCGGCAGAACCGGTGACAAGGACCATGCCGCGTGTATAATCAGAAACACTCATCACATCTTCCGGAATGGAAAGCTCTGCAGGATCCGGCAGCCGGAAGGCGATCACACGGATCACGGCAGCCAGGGAACCACGCTGTTTATAAGCGTTGACACGGAAACGGGAGACGCCGGGAATGGAAAACGAAAAGTCATCGTCACCGGTTTCCAGAAGCCGGGATATATCACGGTTTTCCGCAAGTGTATAGATGGTGCGCAGAAGTGCTTCCGTTTCGGCTGGCATCAATCGGTCACCACTGCTGAAAAGGTGGCCATCAATTTTTTCGGCCAGAGGACGGCCTGCGATGATAAAAATATCGGAGACCCGTTTATTGGCAGCTTCTGCAAGAAATTCAGGAATTGGAGTATCCATTTGTTCACTCTCCTTTAAATAGATTTTGATGATTGTCAGGATTCCAGGTGCCATTAGATTCTGTGCTCCACTGAAGGATCTTCAATACGGAGGTTTCGGTCTTTCCTGGATAAAAAATCTCAAGTATCACCGAAAGCTGCTGACTGTCGGCAAATTTCGTGGAAAAAGACAGGGTGTGATCAGAGGAATTCCAGACAAGATCCTGTTGCGTATCTGCAAAAGTCTTCACCTGGGAAAAATATTCCGCTTTATCTTCTGCGGATGCCAAATATCCGGCCAGTGTACTGCGGATATCGGCTACACGCTCGGTAGCCTCACTGCAGGCTGAATAATATTTTTCTGTCTGTTCCATGGAATGTCTGGCTGTTGTTAAACTGGTCCGTGAACTGGAAAGAGTAAGCAAAGCTAGTACACAGAGGCAAAGTACGGAAAAGATCAGAAACAGCGAAGGAATTCCTACTGTTACGAAAAAAGTATGTTTTTGTTTCAATGGATTTCCTCCTTTCCGTTGCCACAGTCAGGAAAATTTAAGGTGATCTGATAAAGCAAAGTATTTTCCGGGATATTGCGGAAGGAAAGCTCTCCGGATTTTTCAGAGGAGGTTGTGGACAAAACGAAAACCATTTCGTAATCTGCCTCATCTCTGGAACAGTTCTGCCAGGAATGGTCGTAATACCAGATCAGGCTGTTGTCGGTCTGTGTGCCATCCGGAAGAAGAGCAAGAAGCTGTTTGGGAGATCCATTGCTGCCTTCCAGTGCTTCTCCCACAGAAGTGGTGAGTGCCTGAATCTGATTCCACTGTTCTGCCTGTATACGGTTTTTACGGGCTGCCGCAAAAATCTGAATGCAGGCAGCCGAGCAGAGAGAAAGAAATAAAAGCGCCAGGATCATTTCCATAAGAAAAAGACTGGTACTGGAATTATGCTGTGATTTCTTCATGATGCCTCCTTTTTGCCTGCATCTGTACCGGTAACGGAAGATTCGGCTGTGCTGTGCAGCAGAAAGTGTGCAGAGATTCCGGTTGCACTTTTCAGGGAAATGCGGTAAAAACCATTATCCAGGTTTTCTGCCTGAAAATCCGAAAGCTGAGAAATGGAAGTACCGGCCGATGCGCTTGCCTGAGAATCCGCAACGGTGAAAAGTTCTGTAAGATTTCCATCTTTTAGATAAATATAGGTAATATAATCTTTTCCCTTCAGTGTGTCCCGAAAACAAAGTGCAGGGATATCATCCAGGGAACCTGAGAAAATCCCGTCGGCCTGGTCATGCTGCCGGAATTTGGTCGTCAGATAGGTGATGGCAGTCCCAAGCCCGGAATCGGAATCCGTCTGTTTTACAGTCTGCTGGTAAACTCTTGCGGAGAACAACAGCATCAGCATAAGAAACAGCGCAAAAACACTGAACAGAAGGAGTGAAAAAAGAGAGGATATGGAATGGCCGGTATTTTTTTTCAGTTTCATGAAGAAGCGCCTCCTTTCGAACTGCCAGGACGCGCAATAACGCTGATAGAAGGCAGGAGATTGGAACCGTTGGGGATATATTCTACGATAAATCGGTTTTTGTCATAGGTGATATGGTAATCATTAAGGAGCTGTGCAAGATCTTCAGGATATTCACCGGTCATGGCGTAGCTGCGGACAGCACTGTTCTTTAATGCCTGCTCCAGAGCATCCTGTTCTTTCACGAGAGCCTGGCCGGATGTATGACTGACGCCCGCTACAAACAGAATACAGGCAAATATCAGAAGAAATACAGGAAAAAGAAGCAGAAGCCCCCGGAAAATTTTTTTTCGTCGACTTTCAAAAAGTTCCATGTTGTCACCACCTTATATCGCAAAATCTGAAAGGATTCCCAGAAGCGGCATCATTACGGAAAGCAGGACAAGTCCTACAAGCAGGGAAAGCAGGATCACAATAGTTGGTTCCACAACAGATACTGCCTGAGAGATCAGATCTATGGATTTTTCTGTGTACTGCTGAGACAGCCTGCGAAAAGTTTCGTCACTGGTTCCGGAGTAGAAGGAAATACTGATCAGACGTCCCTCCATGCCACTGAACAGTTCGGACTCTGTCAGAGCCTTTGAAAAAGCTTCCCCGTTGTTCAGAAGTTCGGAAGTTTTTCGGAGCTTCTCAAGAATTTCCGGTTGTGTGAGCATTGCTTCTGTAAGCTCAAGACTGGTTTCCGGAGAAAGACCGCTTCGAAGCCCCAGAGACAGTCCCTGCGCCAGACGGCTGTAATCCATGGCAACAGGAATCTCACAAAAAACAGGAAGATGTGTGACCAATTTTCGAAGTTTGGCATGACCTTTTTCTGTGAGACTGAAAAAAAGAATGCAGCCAATGAGAAGTACTGCAAGAATCAGAAAAACAGCAGAATAGCGACTGATCATATTGCCGGCATTTAAAAGTCCCTGTGAGATTCCGTTCATTTCCAGACCCATCTGATGAAAGACCTGCTGGAACACGGGGAGAACTTTTACAAGAAGAACCAGGATTACTACTGCCATCATTCCAAGCATGATCAGCGGATAGGTGACTGCACTTCGTATCTGCTGGGAAATTTCCTGCTCCTGATCATAATGCCGGGAGAGGCTTGTCATGATCTCATCCAGACAACCGGTTTCTTCGCCTGTTTTTATATAGGCGGTCATAGCTTTTGGAAAACAGCCGGAATCCTCAAGAGCCTGGGAAAGAGAACCGTTTTTTTCCATGGAATTGATAAGTGGCTTCAGAATCTCACGATCTGTGTCGGTTTTGCTTTCTTCACAGAGGATATGGAGTCCTTCTGTTGTTGATATGCCGGAATGCAGCAGTATTCCCATCTGCCCGCAGAAATTGGATAATTCCCGGGCTGTCAGTTTAGATTTCATAATAAAGTCTCCTTTTTTGCGGGTGGTTGGTCAGTGTGTATACTGTACCGTGTAGTTGCTTTCGTCTCCGATATATTCCTGGATCGCTTCATTGCCGTTGCTGTTGGCATCAAAGGTTGGGTCCATAAGTTTCCATGTATCTCCGTTAAAGGAGATTGCTTTTGTTACCCAGCCTTTGTTCTGGATGTAGACATCGATCCAGGCATGCTTGATGTCGCCGGAATAGCCAATCTCAAGTTTGCAGGGAATATCCTGACTTCGAAGCATTGCCGCAGTCAGTGCTGCATAATCAAAGCAGATGCCGGTGCCTGACTGAAGGGTTTCGTCTACATCAGGAAGATATCCGGCCTCTACAGAATCTGCCTTATCGTAATCGTAGGTGATATGTTCTGTGACATATGTATAAAAAGCTTTCAGGATTTCCACATCGTTCATACCATCTTTGACCAGTGACTGTGCCAGAGTACAGGCTTCACTTTTGACGGAAAAATCCACATACTGGTTGGGATACAGAAATGGAAGAAACTCATTTTGAAGTTTTACAGTAAGAGTTTCTGCATAAAGTGCGGCATACTGGCTTCCGTCTACCTGCTGGTAACAGGTAATGGAATAATCTCCGGAGCCTTCCGAAAAGGGAATAACAGCCTGTTCCTCCGGCTCCAGAAAATAGGAGTAAAGGACACCGGACGGGGAAGTAAGCTGTATATTCATACGGGAATCTCCTGAGTCGGAGCTGGCAGTCATATAACCCTGGTCCTGATTGGAAATATCCAGGATCAGAGGGGAACTTCCCAGTGTCTGTTTACCGGGTGCCTCCGGAGTGAGAACACGGGCTGGTGAGTAAGACGGAGGCTTGTCACCGGAACTTCCGGAATTCCCGCAGCCAGTCAGAAAAAACACAGTTCCGAAAAGCAGCAGTACAAAAAAGAGACGGGCAGATAAAGTTTTTGACATATTTGCCGTTCTCCTGTCATATAATGTTTTTTTCTTTTTTTACAGATAACAGTATAGCAGATTATGAAAAAAAAAGACAGAACAAGCAGAGAGAACAGGGAGTAAAATGTTGACATTTCGAAAGAAAAAACATATACTATACATATAAAAGGCAAACCTGTTGAAAAGCAGGGACGCAAAGCCAAGGGTCTAAGGTCACAATTGAAAGACTATGACAGCCGGTTGCCGCATTAAATTCCGATTTAGTGACGTAATCAGACAGCATCCAGGTGAAAAGGATTTATGTGTTGACGCGGCCGTTTATTTAAAATAAGCGGTTTTTTTGATGCAGTAAATTCTGCGGCCACCGAATATGGATGACGGTCGGAACGTCCGTTTTCAGAAAGGTGTGAAAAGTATGAAAAAAATGAACCTTAAAAATTTCTTTATGAAAAAGAAGATCGCAGCTGGATGTATTGCAGCTGCTGCACTGATCACAGCAGGAAGCTTTGCAATGGTATGGCAGGACTCACAGGTGCCGGAACTGCCGAATTACACAGATCCGGTAGTCGAGCAGACGATTGAAGATGATGATACACCGCTTGCTTCACAGCCGAAGGTTACAACCAAGACAACCAAGAGCAGCAAGACAACCAAGAAGAACATCAAGTTAAAAGCAGCAGCTACGAAGACTTATACCAAGAAACTTCCGACAACCAAGAAAACTACAAACAAGACAACCAAGAAAAATCAGACTACAACCATAAAGACAACAACAACCGTACAGACAGATACAAGCCGGAAATACACCAAAAAATCTAAAAATGTAGTACAGACACAGAAGGTTACCACTACAGTGCAGACAACTACAACAGTTGTTGCAGCGGCATCTACAACTGTGAATGCTACTACTGCAGGAAGTACAACTGCTAAAAAAGAGAAATACACAGTCAGCAATGTAGCATCTATTGCACCTCAGATGGACAGCAGAGTATTAAATGCATTTACAAAGATGGGATTTACCGTCATTGTTGATCCAAGCGTTTCCTACGCCGGATATTTTGATGGAAGATCAAGAACGATCACTCTTAAAGTGGAGGATGATACGATCTACCATGAGCTTGGCCATTATCTTGCATTTATCGCTGGTAATGTAGATAAGAATGCAGCTTTCGCATCTGTTTATAACAGTGAGAAATCTAAATTCACAGGTGTCAGAAAGGCTTATGCAACACAGAATGCGTCTGAGTACTTCGCAGAATCCGTTCTGGAGTATACAGAGAATCCTTCTGTACTGAAGGCACAGCGTCCTCAGACATACGAAGCAATCACCAATGCACTGTCAAAGGTTACAGACGCACAGGTAAACAAGATCATGAATGTTTATAAGGTAATCTGGAAATAATAAGTTATACAGCCGAATCCCCGGGAGTTTATCCCGGGGATTTTTTGAATAACTGCGCATCGCATTCTCGTTACTTGAGATATCCAGCCCCTCCTTCCGGTAACGGAAGATTCATTGTCGACAAAAATTTCTTGCATTGCTTCAAAAATAGTGTATATTATTATCATAATCATATTTCATAACGGTTCAGATACCAGTGCGGTCATGTCAGACTGCATCAGATTTCCATTATAAAATTACAATTTATCATAATTAAGCAAGAATAGAGGATTTATTTATGAGAGAAAAATATGAATCATTGTCTCTGGCAGTGCTGAAAGATCTGGCAAAGGCAAGAGGGATGAAGGGAATCTCTACTTTGAGAAAACCGGCACTGATCGAGAGAATGCTGGAAGAAGACGCAAAGGAAGCGGTGAAGGAGAAGACGGAAGAAACACCGGGAAATACAGCGGGTGAGAATTCTCTGAAAGAGAAAGTACAGGAAAATGAAAAAAATGAATATCGAACCCGTCCAGCATCTGAAAATCAGCAGGAACGGAAAGAGTATCGTACGGAGCGGAATGATCAGGAACACAGAAATATAAACGGACGCAGAGAGAACAACAGAGAAAGCTACAACCGCAGTGCATATAACAGGGAGAATTACAGAAGGCCGGCACAGGAAGAACGTGCTTATACACGTGATGGCAGCCACGAGGCAGAAGCGCGTCCGGAGAATGGCAATGTTCCTTCAGAATCCACACAGCTGGACAGTGGTGAAAAAGCCAATGGGATCCTGGAGGTACTTCCGGATGGATATGGATTTATCCGCTGTGCCAACTATCTTCCTGGTGAAAACGATATTTATGTTTCGCCTTCCCAGATCCGCCGCTTTAATTTAAAGACCGGTGATATCATCCAGGGAAATATCCGGATCAAGACCCAGGGAGAGAAATTCAGTGCACTTCTTTACGTGTCCTCCATCAATGGATTCCATCCGAGTGAAGGCCAGAGAAGATATAATTTTGAAGATATGACACCGATCTTTCCTAATGAGAGACTGGTTATGGAGCGTGCAGGCGGTACAACTGCCATGCGCATTGTAGACCTGATCAGCCCTATCGGAAAGGGACAGAGAGGAATGATCGTATCTCCGCCGAAAGCCGGTAAGACAACCCTTCTGAAGGACGTTGCAAAGTCCATCCTTAAGAATAATAAAGATATGCATCTCATTATCCTTCTGATCGATGAGCGTCCGGAGGAGGTTACCGATATCAAGGAAGCAATCCAGGGACCTAATGTGGAAGTGATCTATTCCACGTTTGATGAACTTCCGGAGCATCATAAGAGAGTTTCCGAGATGGTTGTGGAGCGTGCCCGTCGTCTGGTAGAACATAAACAGGATGTGATCATCCTTCTGGATTCCATTACACGACTTGCCAGAGCCTATAACCTGATTATCCCGCCAAGTGGAAGGACTTTATCCGGTGGTCTTGATCCGGCGGCCCTTCATATGCCTAAGAGATTTTTTGGCGCAGCCCGTAATATGCGTGAGGGCGGAAGCCTGACGATTCTGGCAACGGCACTTGTGGATACCGGAAGCAAGATGGACGATGTCATCTACGAGGAGTTCAAGGGAACCGGTAATATGGAGCTTGTCCTTGACCGTAAATTACAGGAAAAACGTGTATTCCCGGCCATCGATATCCAGAAATCCGGAACCAGAAGAGAGGATCTTCTTCTCAGCAAGGATGAGCAGGAAGCTGTTTATATTATGCGAAAAGCACTCAACGGAATGAAGTCCGATGAGGCGGTAGAACAGATTCTGAATACCTTTGCCAGAACCAGGACCAATGCGGAGCTGGTACAGACTGTAAAGAAACAGAAATTTTTATAAAGTCCTTGCATTTTCAGGAAAGCTGTGTTATACTTAGCAAGCTGTTTAAAATGGAATTCGTCAATTGTATACGAATAATATTAAATTATATAGAGAGGTGAAAATCATGAGAGAAGGAATCCATCCGAACTACTATCAGGCAACTGTAACCTGCAACTGCGGAAACACTTTCGTAACAGGTTCTACTAAAGAGGACATCCACGTTGAGATCTGCTCCAAATGCCATCCGTTCTACACAGGACAGCAGAAGGCTACACAGGCTCGTGGACGTATCGATAAGTTCAACAAGAAATACGGCCTGAATAAGTAATTATTGCGAATACAGGAAATGAGAAGGTTGAGGTTGGGAAATCTCAACCTTTCTTTAACTGAAAAATTTTTTCAGTTTGCACAGGAGAGAATGAATGAAATCATCGAATATTGGCGGACAGGCCGTGATGGAAGGCATCATGATGCGCCACAAGGACAAATATTCTATCGCAGTGCGCCGTCCGGACCAGGAGATCGAGCTGAAAGTAGAAGACTATAAATGTACCTTCGGAAACCATGCGTTTCTGAAGAAGCCCATCATCCGTGGTGTGGTAAGTTTTGTGGATTCTCTTGTGGTAGGCACGAAATGCCTGATGTACTCTGCGGAGATCGCAGGTGACGAGGAAGATGAAGAAACTGCGAAGAAGAATGAGCAGCTTACAGAAGAGGAGCTTTCCGCAAAGAAAGCCAAAGAAGATAAGCAGTTCAAGTGGCTTCTTTACATTACGGTAGCTGTTTCTATGGTAGTATCTGTGGCTGCTTTTATGTTTCTTCCGTATATACTGGCCAGTCTGATCCGCAAGGTAGGCGCTTCGGAATTCCTGGTTACTGTAGTAGAAGCTTTTGTAAAGCTGGCACTGTTTATGGGATATATGTTCCTGATCTCTAGAATGAAGGATATCCAGAGAACTTTTATGTACCACGGTGCGGAACATAAATGTATCAACTGTGTGGAACATGGACTGCCACTGACTGTGGAGAACGTACTGAAGAGTTCCAGGCTCCATAAGCGCTGTGGAACCAGTTTTCTGTTCCTGGTCATGCTGGTAAGTATTGTGCTGCACTTTGTGTTTGTGCTGGTCCCGGTTTACTGGGTAAGACTGTTTGGAAGACTTCTTATGGTACCGGTAGTTGCGGGAATCTCTTTTGAGATCATCCAGTGGGCAGGAAGAACGGACAGTAAATTTGCGGACATTATGAGTAAACCAGGTCTTGCCATGCAGAAATTCACCACCAAGGAACCAACTGCAGATATGGCAGAAGTAGCCATTAAGGCAGTTGAGGCGGTTTTTGACTGGAGAGCTTATCTGAAAGAGGAATTTGACCTGGATATCCCTTATGAGACAGAGGAGACAAGCCATGCAGACTCTTGAGTCACTTCTCAAAAAAGGAACAACGATACTGAAAGATAACGGATTGGAAGAAGCCGGGCTGGATGCCTGGCTCCTTCTGGAATATAAGACCGGAAAGAACCGGGCATACTATTTTGCACATGGTGATGAACCGGTGTCTGATGAGACCGCAGCAGAGTATCTTGAGCTGATCGGCAGGCGGGCAGGACATATTCCTGTACAGCAGCTGACTCATCAGGCTTTTTTTATGGGCTATGAGTTTTATGTAAACGAAAATGTGCTCATCCCGAGACAGGACACCGAGACACTGGTGGAGGAAGGTCTGAAATGCCTTGAGGATGTGGAGAAACCGGAGATCCTGGATATGTGTACGGGCTCCGGCTGCATTCTCATAAGCCTTCTTCTGGAACGGCAGGATGCCCGTGGTGCGGGTGTGGACGTTTCTCCGGAAGCACTGGAGGTGGCGAAAGAGAACGCCAGCCTTCTGAAAGTGGAGAACCGGGCGGATTTTTTGGAAAGTGATCTGTTCTCGGCACCGTATTTTTGCGAAAAAGGTGGAAAAGAGGGTGGGAAATATGATATTCTTATTTCAAACCCGCCTTATATCGCGACAGAAGAAATTGAAACATTAATGGAAGAAGTCCGTCTTCATGACCCCAGAAAGGCTCTTGACGGAATGGAGGATGGGCTTTATTTTTACAGAAAGATCACCAAAGAGGCAGGGAAATACCTGAAGCCGGGTGGATGGCTTCTGTATGAGATTGGCTGCACTCAGGGGGAGGCAGTCAGTGAAATGCTGAGAAATGCCGGTTTTGAAAAGGTTCAGGTGGTAAAAGATCTTCCGGGCCTTGACCGTGTAGTGATGGGGCAGAAGCCTTTGTAAAAATTGTGATTCACAGGTATCAGAAACAGGAGGAAATACATGTTTGATAAACTGGATGATCTGCTGGTACGTTTTGAAGAGCTTCTCAATGAGCTGGGAGAACCGGGAGTAACCGATGATCCGGCGCATTTTCAGAAGCTGATGAAAGAGCAGAGCGACCTGCAGCCGATCGTTGACGCATATAAAGAATACAAGAAAAACAAAGAGACCATCGAGGACAGTCTTTCCATGCTGGAGAGCGAGAAGGACGAAGAGATGCGTGAGATGCTGAAAGAGGAGCTTTCCGACGCAAGAAAGAGAGTGGAGGAGCTGGAGCATGAGCTGAAGATCCTTCTTCTTCCGAAAGACCCTAATGACAGCAAGAACGTTATCGTTGAGATCCGTGGAGGTGCAGGCGGTGATGAGGCGGCTCTCTTTGCGGCAGAGATCTATCGTATGTATGTGAAATATGCAGAGTCCCGTCGCTGGAAAACCGAGATGCTCAGCCTTAATGAGAACGGTATCGGCGGCTTCAAGGAAGTTACTTTCATGATCAAAGGTGAGGGTGCGTATTCCAGACTGAAATACGAAAGCGGTGTACACCGCGTACAGCGAGTACCGGAGACAGAATCCGGCGGAAGAATTCATACTTCCACCTGTACTGTGGCCATCATGCCTGAAGCAGAAGAGATTGATTTCCATCTGGATCTCAATGAATGTAAATTCGATGTGTTCCGTGCTTCCGGAAACGGTGGTCAGTGTGTCAATACTACAGACTCCGCGGTACGTCTTACCCATATCCCTACAGGAATCGTAATTTCCTGCCAGGATGAAAAATCTCAGCTCAAAAACAAGGACAAGGCACTTCGCGTGCTCCGTTCCCGTCTGTATGAGATGGAACTTGCCAAGCAGCATGACGCTGAGGCAGAGGCAAGAAGAAGCCAGATCGGTACCGGTGACCGTTCCGAGAAGATCCGTACCTACAACTTCCCGCAGGGACGTGTGACGGACCACAGGATCAAACTGACCCTTCATCGCCTTGAGAATATCCTTAACGGAGATCTGGATGAGATCATCGACAGCCTGATCGCGGCAGACCAGGCAGTGAAGCTGACCAAGCTCAATGAACAGGAGTAATCGTTAATTACAGAGATAGAGTTCAAAAAACTATAATAAATCAGGAGGAAACGAAACATGAAAAAGACAGCACTGGTAATCATGGCAGCCGGAATTGGCAGCCGTTTTGGAAAAGGAATCAAGCAGCTTGCACCGGTAGGACCGAAGGGTGAGATCATTATGGACTATTCTATCCATGATGCACTGGAGGCAGGATTCAACAAGGTTGTATTTATTATCCGTAAAGACCTTGAGGATGAGTTCAAAAGAGTGATCGGAGACCGTATCTCCAAGATTACAGAGGTTGCTTATGCATTCCAGGAGATCGATGATCTTCCGGGAGATTTCCGGAAACCGGCAGACCGTACCAAGCCATGGGGAACCGGACATGCCGTACTGGCAGCAAAGAAAGTCCTTTCCGAGCCATTCGCTGTTATCAATGCAGATGACTACTATGGAAAAGAGGCCTACGTAAAAGTTCACGACTATCTGGTACAGGATCATCCGCAGGATGGCCCGATGCACATCTGCATGGCAGGTTTCCGCCTTGGAAATACATTAAGCGACAACGGAAGCGTTACAAGAGGTGTGTGCCATATTGAGGACGGCAAGCTTGTCGGCGTTACAGAGACACATAACATCTTCAAGACAGCAGACGGCGCAGAGACAAGAAATGACGATGGTACAGCAGAAGCGCTGGATACCAAGAGCCTTGTTTCCATGAATATGTGGGGACTGACACCGGAATTTATGGAAATCCTTGAGAAAGGTTTCATTGAGTTCCTTGGTGGGATCAAAGAGGGAGACATCAAGAAAGAGTATCTTCTTCCAGAGCTTATCGACCAGCTGATCCATTCCGGGAAAGCAGCAGTTGACGTTCTTGAGACAAAGGACGAGTGGTTTGGTGTTACTTATCAGGAAGATAAGGCATCTGTACAGGCTGCATTCAAAAAACTTACAGATGACGGCGTTTATCCGGAAGGACTGTATCAGTAATAAAGGAGAGCATTATGGGTAAATATTTCGGAACAGATGGTTTTCGTGGTGAAGCAAATGTAAAACTTACAGCAGATCATGCATTTCGTGTGGGACGTTATCTTGGCTGGTATTACGGCAGAGATCACAAGGCGAAGATCGTGATCGGCAAGGATACAAGAAGAAGCAGTTACATGTTTGAGTATGCTCTTGCGGCAGGACTTACCGCATCCGGAGCAGATGCTTATCTGCTTCATGTAACCACAACTCCAAGTGTGTCCTATGTAGTACGTACAGAAGATTTTGACTGCGGTATCATGATTTCCGCAAGCCATAATCCGTTTAACGATAATGGAATCAAAGTCCTCAATGAGAACGGACAGAAGATTTCCGCAGATATTGAAGCACGTATCGAGGCTTATCTGGATGGAGAGATCGAAGAACTTCCGCTGGCAACCGGAGAAGATATCGGCTGTACGGTTGATTTTGCATCTGGAAGAAACCGTTATATCGGACATCTGATCTCTATTCCATGCCACGATTTCAAGAATATCAAGGTGGGACTGGACTGCTCCAACGGAAGTTCATCTGCCATTGCCAAGAGTGTTTTTGACGCACTCCGTGCAAAAACTTATGTGATCAATAATGAGCCGAACGGAACGAATATTAACCGTGGATGTGGCTCCACACATATTGAAGTTCTGAGACAGTTTGTGATCGACAAAGGTCTGGATATCGGTTTTGCTTATGATGGCGATGCAGACCGCTGTATTGCTGTAGACCACCGCGGAAATATCATTGACGGTGACAAGATCATGTATGTCTGCGGCAAATATTTAAGAGAAAAAGGACAGCTGAACGGAAATACGGTTGTAACAACTGTTATGTCAAACCTTGGTCTTTACAAATCTCTGGAGCGGGAAGGCATCGACTACGAGCAGACTGCAGTTGGTGACAAATACGTTGCCGAGAACATGATGGAAAACAATTACAGTATCGGCGGTGAGCAGTCCGGACATATTATCTTCAGCCGTTATTCTGCTACCGGTGACGGAATCCTTACTTCTCTTATGATCATGGAGGCATGCGTGGATCAGAAAGCCACACTTTGCGACCTTGCCAAGGAGATGAAGGTTTATCCGCAGCTTCTCCGCAATGTGCGTGTTTCCGATAAGAAAACCGCCCTGGAGAACGAGAAGGTAAAAGCAGCCATTGAGGCCGCAGCGGAGGCACTTGGCGATGATGGCCGTATCCTGGTACGTGAAAGCGGTACAGAGCCGTTGATCCGTGTTATGGTAGAGGCGGGAACGGATGAACTCTGCCACCAGTATGTAGACAGTGTTGTTGATGTAATGGAAGCCGAAGGGCTTGTTGTAGAATAAGGAATTCCATGAAAAATACAAAGACCGTATTGATTCTTGCAGCCGTTACAGGAGCTTTGCTTCTGGGCGGCTGCGGCAGTGAAAAAACAAAAACATATGAGCAGGCGGGTAAAGATCTTTCTCAGGGAAGCTACAAGTATGCCCTGGAGGAGTACCAGAGTTCTATCCAGAACGGGGTAAAACTGGCACAGTCCTACCGTGGGGCGGGGATTGCAAGCCTGCGTCTTGGCAAATATGAGGATGCGGTGAATAATTTTACAGAGGCATTGGGCTGTGACCGGGTAAGTAAAAGCCTGCGCAGGGATATTTTGTCTTACCGTGCCACCGCAGAGCTGAAAGCTGGAAATTATGAGGACGCCATGGCAGACTGCCAGACATTAGGAGAAGATTTTTCCATGGATGCCAGCAGTTATTTCCTTACCGGAAAAGTTGCCCTTGCCATGGATTCCTACGAGGAAGCGGCATCGAACTTTAAGCAGGCCTATGGAGAGGACTCCACCTATGATATGGCGATCCAGATCTATGAAGCGTATCTGGATAAAGATATGGAAGCAGACGGAACCAGATATCTGGAGGCTGCCCTTTCTTCTGAGGCCAAGGACGCGCAGGATCACTGTGACAGAGGCCGCGTTTACTATTATATGGAAGATTACAGCAATGCAAAAAAAGAGCTCCTGGAAGCAACCAAGAAGGATAATACGGAAGCTCTTCTTCTCCTGGGAATGGTATATCTGGCTCAGGATGATGTGGAAAATGCCCAGGCAATGTATAAACAGTATATTTCCGCAGTGGGAGATTCCGCCAAGGGATATAACGGCCTGGCACTGTGTGATATCCGGAATGGGGATTATGATTCTGCTCTTGATAACATTACAAAAGGTCTCCCGACTGCTACCACAGACGAGATGCAGAGCCTTCTGTTCAACGAGATCGTAGCCTATGAGAAAAAACTGGATTTTGCCACCGCACTGACCAAGGCACAGGAATATGTTGATATGTTCCCGGAAGATTCCGCTGCCAAAAAAGAGCTGGCTTTCCTGAAAACCAGAACGTCTTCGGAGGGCTGATATGGAATATTTTGAGGAAATACAGGACCGGGTCATCCTGATCGGGGTTCAGGCAAATCTGGGGGATGACATGGAGGAATCCCTGGATGAACTTGGGGAGCTTGCGGCTACAGCAGGTGCGGCCGTTGCTGGCAGGATCATCCAGAACCGTGAGGCAGTACATCCTGGTACCTATATCGGAAAAGGCAAGATCGAGGAGGTAAAAGGTCTTCTCTATGCTTTGAATGCCAATGGTGTGATCTGTGACGATGAGCTTTCTCCTGCACAGATGAACAATCTGGAGCGGGAACTGGAATGCAAGGTTATGGACCGTACCTTGCTGATTCTTGACATTTTTGCGAAGCGTGCCGTGACAAGCGAAGGTAAGATCCAGGTAGAGCTTGCACAGCTCCGTTACCGTTCTGCACGTCTTGTGGGACTTCGTTCTTCTCTCTCAAGGCTTGGAGGAGGAATCGGTACCAGAGGTCCCGGTGAGAAGAAACTGGAGACAGACCGCCGTCTGATCCGAAACCGGATCTCCGCACTGAAGCAGGAACTTTCCCAGGTGGAAAAGCACAGGGAACTGCTCCGTTCCAGAAGAGCGGCAGGAAATCTGAAGACTGCGGCTATTGTCGGCTACACCAATGCGGGAAAATCCACGCTTCTGAATACACTGACCGGTGCGTCGGTGCTTTCGGAGGATAAGCTTTTTGCCACGCTGGACCCGACCACACGTCTTCTGACACTGGATGACGGACAGCAGCTTCTTCTTACGGATACTGTAGGATTTATCCGGAAGCTTCCCCACAATTTGGTAGAAGCCTTCAAGAGTACCCTGGAAGAAGCCAAATATGCGGACTACATCATTCATGTGGTAGATGAGTCCAATCCCCAGGCGGAGATGCAGATGCATATCGTATATGAGACCCTGAAAGAGCTGGGCGCCCTTGGGAAAAAGACGATCACACTTTTTAACAAGCAGGACCGTGTTTCCGGGGAAAGTCTCCGGGATCTCCGTGCAGATCATACGCTGAAGATTTCCGCACGGACAGGAGAAGGACTTGAAGAATTTAAGGAACTGCTCTCTGAGATCCTTGCAGAAGGCCAGATTTATATGGAGCGGCTTTTTCCGTATTCGGAGGCCGGTCAGATCCAGCTGATCCGTGAGTATGGACAGCTTCTTTCGGAAGAGTATACAGAAGGCGGAATTGCTGTAAAAGCAAGGGTTCCGCGGGAAATCTATCCGAAAGTTACATAATGTTAAAAAAACTACTCAGTACCATATATAGTACCGTGAACAAAATGGACACTATATATGGTGCTTTTTGTGTTGACGCAAAGGAGTGTGTCTGATACAATAAGCCTACAGCGCTTTGAACATAGATCGTGAAACGGGGTATGTTCATGGGCAGGTAAGTGAGGCGGAATAAGAGAGTCCGCTTTATAAATACATGCATGAGGGAGGCATTTTCTTATGTTTCAGGTAGTAAAAAGAGACGGTGAATTAGACGAATTTAAAATGGGGAAGATCACCGCAGCCATTGATAAGGCGTTTGATGCCAAGGGCAAGAATTACAGTCCGGATATGATCGACCTTCTGGGACTTCGTGTTACTGCGGATTTTCAGAATAAGATCGAGAACAACCGGATCTCTGTGGAGGATATCCAGGACAGTGTGGAGAACGTACTGATCCAGGCAGGATATTCCGATGTTGCCAAGGCGTATATCCTTTATCGCAAGCAGCGTGAGAAGATCCGCAATATGAAATCTACCATCCTTGACTATAAAGAAATCGTAAACAGCTATGTAAAGGTTGAGGACTGGCGTGTAAAAGAGAACTCAACAGTAACCTATTCTGTAGGAGGACTGATCTTAAGCAACTCCGGAGCTGTTACTGCCAATTACTGGCTGTCTGAGATCTATGACAATGAGATCGCGGAGGCACACAGAAATGCGGATATCCATATCCACGATCTGTCCATGCTGACCGGATACTGTGCAGGATGGTCCCTGAAACAGCTGATCCGTGAGGGCCTTGGCGGAATCGAGGGTAAGATCACTTCCGCACCGGCCAAGCATTTAAGCGTGCTCTGTAACCAGATGGTAAATTTCCTGGGTATCATGCAGAATGAGTGGGCAGGCGCACAGGCATTTTCATCCTTTGATACCTATCTGGCTCCTTTTGTAAAGGTGGACAACCTTTCTTATCCGGAAGTGAAGAAATGTATTGAATCTTTTGTATATGGGGTGAACACACCGAGCCGCTGGGGAACCCAGGCACCGTTTTCCAATATTACACTGGACTGGACTGTTCCGGATGACCTTGCAGAACTTCCTGCCATCGTAGGCGGCAAGGATATGGACTTCAAGTATAAAGACTGCAAGAAAGAGATGGATATGGTCAATAAGGCATTTATCGAGACCATGATCGAGGGAGATGCCAACGGACGTGGATTCCAGTATCCGATCCCGACTTATTCCATCACAAAGGAATTTGACTGGTCCGATACCGAGAATAACAGACTTCTCTTTGAGATGACTTCCAAGTACGGTACTCCGTATTTTTCCAACTACATCAACAGTGATATGAAACCGAGCGACATCCGCAGCATGTGCTGCCGTCTCCGCCTGGATCTCCGTGAGCTCCGCAAAAAGAGCGGCGGTTTCTTCGGTTCCGGTGAGAGTACAGGTTCTGTAGGTGTTGTAACTATCAATATGCCACGTATCGCATATCTTTCCAGAACACCGAAGGAATTTTATCAGCGCCTGGATCACATGATGGATATCTCCGCGAGATCTCTTCACATCAAGAGAGATGTGATCAGCAGACTTCTGGATGAGGGACTGTATCCGTATACCAAGAGATATCTTGGAAGTTTTGAGAATCATTTTTCCACCATCGGTCTTGTGGGAATGAACGAAGCGGGCTTAAATGCATGCTGGCTGAAAAAAGACATGACAGATCCGGAGACCCAGAAGTTTACGAAAGAGGTTCTGGAGCATATGAGAAACCGTCTTTCTGACTATCAGGAGCAGTATCCGGGAGAGCTTTTCAATCTGGAGGCAACACCGGCGGAATCCACCGCATACCGCCTTGCCAAACACGACAGAAGCCGTTATCCGGATATCAAGACAGCAGGAAAAGAGGGCGATACTCCGTATTACACAAACAGCTCCCATCTGCCGGTTGATTATACCGCTGATATTTTTGACGCACTGGATATTCAGGATGATCTGCAGACTTTGTATACATCCGGAACTGTATTCCACGCATTCCTGGGAGAGAAACTTCCGGACTGGAAGGCAGCAGCGTCTCTGGTACGTAAGATCGCAGAGAATTATCGCCTGCCGTATTACACCATTTCTCCGACCTATTCCGTATGTCAGGAGCATGGCTACATCAGCGGAGAGCATTTCACCTGTCCGAAATGTGGAAAGAAGGCTGAAGTTTACAGCCGTATCACCGGCTACTACCGTCCGGTACAGAACTGGAATGATGGTAAGACACAGGAGTACAAGAACCGTACCCTCTATGATATTACCCACTCCCAGTTGAAAAAGGTACACACCAGCATGATGACCATGAAAGGCGACGAGGTTGAGATCCAGCCGGTGGCATCGCACAAATATCTCTTCACGACCAGCACCTGTCCAAACTGCCGTATGGCAAAGAAAATGCTGGAAGGTGAGGAACTGGAGATCATCGATGCCGAGCAGAATCCCGAACTTGTTAAGCAGTACGGGATCCGTCAGGCGCCTACACTTGTGATCACTGACGGAGCGCAGGTTAAGAAGTATGTGAATGCTTCTAATATACAGAAGTATGTGGATGAAGAACTGGATTGAGCTCTTTCAAAATAACTGCAAGTAAAAAATGTATAGCTGGACGCATGTCTGTTGGATGTGTGTCCGGCTTTTTTATATATTATTTTTGTTTTTTATGTTGGGGATTTTTGTTTTGGAAAAGGTGGTTGACATTTCTTATCAGGAGGGTATACTTATATTCAAAATTTAGTGATTAAAAGCGTTACGCTTTAATGTATGAATGCAAACGTATCGCTGTGATACAGCGGGGGAAATCCGGGAATTGTTTCCCGGCGGAAATTTGCGAGGGGGAAAGCGCTCGGAGTTGCGAAGCCCGCGTATTTCCCCCTCGCGCTCCCCCTTTCTGGGCACGCTTTTTTGGAGCGTACGTTGTGGTGTGTGTGACGTTTTTGGTGGGGCGATGGATTCGACAGTATCGAGGACGCCAGGCTGAGCCGATGGATGAGGGCGGACGGGAAAGCGGCCCGCGTAGCGGGCCTGTTCCCTGTGTTTTTGGTAGAAGAGTGTTTGTGAATATGATTAAGTGTGTCATTATAATGGGGGATATGATGTAATATGGATGCTTAAATTATGGGATATTGTATTAGTATTTGTCAGTAATGAGATAACAGTAGAACATCCACTCATATCGGCACAACCTACAACAACCAACACCGTAGAATACATCACCTCACCAGCAAAGCAACACATTCCACAGCGCAGAACAGCGGCGTGGCCGGGAGGGGGGGAGCGCGAGGAGGGGAGCATGGCCTTCGCAACTATGAATGCTTCCCCTCCTCGCAACTGCCGCATGCAAAATACTCCCGCCGGAAGGAGATATACCTGCCGCATGCGAAATGCTCCCGCCGGAAGGAGATATACCTGCCGCATGCGAAATGCTCCCGCCGGAAGGCGATATATCTGCCGCATGCAAAATACTCCCGCCGGAAAGGGAATCCACCGTATGTGGAAATGCTCCATCCCGGAAGGGAATCCGCCACATGCGAAATGCTCCACCCTGGGAAGGGATTCACTTCCCGCAAATTTCATGCTAAAATAAGAAAAGAATAAAAAGAAAAGAATAAAAAGAAAAGAGGAAACACATCATGGTAAAACAGAACATCGTCTTCGTAGAAAACACCCCAGGGAGTCTTCAGAAAGTTACAAAGATTCTTGCAGAGAATCAGATCGACATCTACGGCTTCGGCTGCTTCGACGCACCGGAATTCGCAAACTTCCGTATGGTATGCGATGATCCGGAAAAAGCAGATCAGATCATGGCTGAAAACGGATACATGACCCGTATCACTCAGGCCATCCTGGTGGATCTTCAGGATGAGATCGGCGGCCTGGACAAACTTTTAAGTGTCATGGGCGACAGCAACGTAAACCTTCACTACATCTACACCTTCTTCCACAGAGGCCTGAAAGTCCCGGTAGCGATCATGCACTGTGAGGATCTTCTTGTTGCAGAGAGTGTTCTCCGTAACAATGGCTTCAAGGTTCTGAACCGCCTGGTAGATCCGGATGGAGCGGAAGAAGCGTAAACATAAAAAGGACGAACAGGAATGAAGTATCGTATTTTTATTGTAGAAGATGACGAAACAATCGCGAATCTTCTGAAAAAACATCTCAGTTCCTGGGGATATGAAGTTTTTCTGGCTGAGGATTTTTCCAATGTACTGCAGGAATTTGCGGGGAAAGATCCTCAGCTTGTTCTTCTGGATCTGAAACTTCCCTTTTATAACGGCTTCCACTGGTGTGAGGAAATCCGAAAAGTTTCCCAGGTGCCGGTGATCTTTATCTCCTCCGCAGCCGACAATATGAACATGGTCATGGCCATGAGCCGTGGAGCAGATGATTTTATCGCCAAGCCTTTTGACATGGATGTACTGGTAGCCAAGATTCAGGCAATCCTCCGCAGGACCTATTCCTTTGGAAATCCGGGAAATGTACTGGAACATAAAGGAGCAGTGCTCAACCTTTCCGGGGCTACGCTGACCTGGAACGGGATGGAGCTGGAACTGACCAGAAATGAACTGCGTATTCTGGAGTTGCTTTTTTCCCAGGCAGGCAGACCGGTATCCAGAGATGCCATTATGACCAAACTGTGGGAAAGTGACAGCTTTGTGGACGACAACACCCTGACTGTAAACATTACACGCCTTCGCAAAAAGCTGGAGGCAGCAGGCCTTGTGGATTTTATTATCACGCGAAAAGGTTTGGGCTACATGGTGTGAGGTTTTTATGGAATTATTACGCGTATATTTGAAACAGACAAAAATTTTTCTCATTGCCTTTGTTTTTGCGGTGGCTGCATCGGCAGCAGTGGTCTGCCTGTACCAGCTTCCCGCTGAGGCAGTGATCTATATGGCAGTTCTGTGGCTTGGAGCAGGAGCTGCCGCTTTTTTATATGGGTATGTCCGCTACCGGCAGAAGGCTCAGGCGCTCTGCCTGGTGGAAAAAGCTCCGGAGATCAATCTGGATCGTCTGGACGCGACCACCGATGAGGTGGAACTTCTTTACCGGGAGATCATCCGCAAGCTGGACGGCATGCGGATGGAGGTGGAGACAGACCGGCATCGTTCCCTGGAAGAGATGACGGATTACTATACCATGTGGGCACATCAGATTAAGACGCCGATCTTTGCCCTGCGTCTGCTGCTTCAGGAGGAACCGGAGCGGAACCGGGAATCCCTGGCACAGCTTTTTCGCATTGAACAGTATGTAGAGATGGTGCTGGGCTACCTTCGAACAGAAGACATGTCCGCAGACCTGAAGCTTGCCCGGTCTTCTCTGAATCGGATCATCCGGGAACAGATCCATAAATATGCAGGGATCTTTGTGGCAAAAAAGCTCTCATTGTCCTATGAGGGAACAGATGCGACCGTTCTCACCGATGAAAAATGGCTCGGTTTTGTTATCGGACAGATACTTTCCAATGCGCTGAAATATACAAGAACGGGCGGCATTGAAATCTGGCTGGAGGATGAGCGTGGAAACCGGACATCGAATACAGCACCGGCAATCCTTGTCATCGCAGACACCGGCATCGGAATCCAGGCAGAAGACCTTCCACGGATCTTCGAAAAAGGCTACACAGGAGTCAACGGCCGGGAGGACAACCGCGCCACCGGGATCGAACTGTATTTAAGCCGGAAGATCCTGAAAAAGCTGGGCCATGAGATCACTGTGGATTCCCAGGTGGATAAAGGTACGGAAGTCCGGCTGAGCCTGTGGAAAAAAGAGCTGGAGATGTATTGAAATTTTTTTGCAGAAGCCAACCTTACATAAATGTAAGCTTCCCCCACAAAATGTAAGCCACTTCGATGGCAGCCGCCGGAGAATTTTCTTATACTGAAAACATAATATAGCGACACAGGTAATTCCTGCATCGGATTCAGTCACTTATAGTATTTCCATAAATTCCTGCATCAAGTTCAGCACGTCATGCTCTGAACAACTTTCTTTTGATGCATTGATTCCTGGGACTGCTATAGAATGTGATGCACGAATTCCCTGGAACGCTGCAAACACAGATAAGAAAGGAATTGGCATATGGCATTACTGGAAGTAACAAATGTAAAAAAGATATACAGCACCCGCTTCGGCGGAAACAAAGTACAGGCACTTTCCAATGTGACTTTTTCAGTGGAAGAGGGAGAATATGTGGCGATCATGGGAGAGTCCGGTTCCGGAAAAACAACGCTTCTGAACATTCTGGCAGCCCTGGATCGCCCAACATCCGGTGAAGTACTTCTGGAAGGAAAAAGCATCACCCACCTGACAGAAAAAGAGATTTCCGCATTTCGTCGGAAAAACTTAGGCTTCGTATTCCAGGATTTTAACCTTCTGGACACCTTCAGTCTCCGGGATAACATCTATCTTCCCCTTGTGCTGGCAGGCGAAGATTATCAGGAGATGGAACAGAAGATCCGCCCCATTGCAAAAGCCCTTCACATTGACCAGCTTCTGGAAAAATTTCCCTACGAGGTTTCCGGCGGACAGAAACAGAGGGCGGCAGTTGCAAGAGCGCTGATCACAGATCCCAGGCTGATCCTTGCGGACGAACCAACCGGAGCGCTGGACTCCCGTGCGGCGTCCGATCTTCTTTCCATGTTCAATGAAGTGAATCAGGAAGGCCAGACCATTCTCATGGTAACCCACAGTGCACAGGCAGCCAGCCATGCATCCAGAGTTCTTTTTATCAAGGACGGACAGGTGTTCCACCAGATCTACCGTGGCACAAAAACGAGACAGGAAATGTACCAGATGATCGCAGATACCCTGACGATCCTTACGACAGGCGGTGAGAGCCATGCGTAGAGGACTGTTTGGAAAACTGGCAGTACAGAACATCCGCAACAACCGGAGCACCTATATTCCCTATATGCTTACCTGCATTTTCTGTATTGCCATGATGTATATGATGGAATTTCTGCGGGACTGTCCCACATTGGAGAAAGCAGTGCCCCAGGCATCAGAAGTGCGGCTGATCGTGGGAACCGGTGAAGTGGTTGTTGGAATTTTCTGTGTCATCTTTCTGATCTACAGCAACAGTTTTCTTATGAAACGGCGCCAGAAAGAGATTGGACTTTATAACATTCTGGGCCTGGAAAAAGGCCATATCGGAAAAGTGATGTTTCTGGAAACGATCATGACGTCTCTGCTTTCTCTGGCAGCAGGTATCGGGTTTGGAATCCTTGGAAGCAAGCTTTCGCTGCTTTTGCTTTTCCGTTTTCTTCATGTTCCGGCGGTATTGGGATTTTATGTTTCCATTACTGGAATCCTGTTTTGTATCGCAGGATTTGGAGGGATTTTTCTTGTGATTCTGGCACTGAATCTTACCAGAGTAAGAATGAATAATCCGGTAGAACTTCTGAAAGGCGGAAACACAGGAGAGAGGGAGCCCCGGGCAAAATGGCTCATGGCATTTCTGGGTGTGATCTGTCTTGGCGTGGGATATTATCTGGCAGTAACCACGGAATCTCCGATCCAGGCGATTTTTATTTTTCTTCTGGCGGTAATCCTGGTCATGGCAGGAACGTATCTTCTTTTTACAGCAGGAAGTATTGTGATTCTGAAACTGCTTCGAAAGAACAAAAAGTTCTACTATAAAACCAGCAACTTTATCAGTGTTTCCGGCATGATATACCGTATGAAACAGAATGCGGCAGGCCTGGCAAGTATCTGTATCTTAAGTACTGGCGTACTCTTGCTCCTTTCCATGACTGTGTCCCTGTATTTTGGAATGGGGGACATTATGGTGAACCGGTATCCTTTTGATACGGATGCCCAAATCTCCGGTATCAGCCAGGAACAGAGTGAACAGTTTAAGAAGGTTTTTGCACAGGCAATCGAAGATTATCAGGTGCCGGCAGAAAAAACAGTGACTGAAACGTATCTCGAGATCGGCTGCAAGCAGGGAAAAAACGGCATTATGATCGGACAGGCCTACAGTTACTCGGAAGATGGGAATTCCGTAGACCTGTATACAATCCGCCAGTCTGAGTATGAGAAACTTACCGGGGAAAAAACAGATCTCCACGATGGCGAGATCTTTGCCTGGTATCCGTCTGAAAGGGAAACAGACACATTAAAAATTGATGACTGGGATTTTGCAGTAAAGAAATGGCTGGAAAAAGCACCTTTAAGTGCGATGACCAATCTGGTTTCCAATATGGCGGCAATTGTTGTAACGGATTCGGACTTTGAGTATATTGACGGGCTCCGGACAAAGATGTACGAAGGACTTGATGCCTACGAGGCGGGAAAAGATCTCACAGTTCATCTTGGTGTAGATATCCGTGGCAGCAGTGAGGAAAAGATCCGGTATGGCCAGGCTGTTTATCAGGCGCTGAAAGATTACTGCCACAGTGATGGTTTTTCTGAGAATACCATCGTGATCGGTGGTGTCCGCCAGAGTGAGTATGAAACTTATTATGTGGATAATGGAAGTATCCTGTTTATTGGAATCTTTCTGGGAGCACTGTTCCTTATGGGAACGGCGATGATCATTTATTATAAACAGATCTCCGAAGGCTACGAAGATCAGGGAAGGTTCCAGATTATGCATAAAGTGGGCATGAGCCGCAGAGAGGTAAAAGGAGCCATCCGCAGACAGATCCTTCTGGTATTTTTTATCCCGCTTGTGATGGCGATGGTTCATATTTCCATGGCATTTCCGCTGATCCGCCGGCTTCTGCTGCTGTTTGGAATGGCCAATACAAAACTGTACGTGGGCTGTACGGCAGGAACGGTTCTGGCTTTTGCGCTGGTCTATGGACTGATCTACTCCATGACAGCCAGATCTTACTATAAAATCGTAGAAAAAGCATAAAATCAAAGAAAAAGCACAGGTGTGTTTGCTGTGAAGTATTGAAGTTTTGATATGTCAATGCTACAATGAAAGAGCGTGTCAGGAAGCGAAAAAAGTTTCCAGGCACGCTCTTATTTACGTGTGCAACCGGGTTCATGACAGGAGAGGATCTTATGTGCCTGGCTAACATACATACAATGGAGGAAATCGATGAAAAGAGAAAGTTTCAGAAAAGGTATGAAGGATGGCGTGCCCATTGGACTGGGATATTTCGCGGTGTCGTTCACCTTTGGCATGATGGCCGTTGCCGGAGGCTTAAGTATCTGGCAGGCAGTCCTGATCTCACTGACTAACCTGACATCGGCCGGTCAGTTTGCGGGACTGGACATTATTTTTGCGGGAGGTTCCATGTGGGAGATGGCAATGACTCAGCTGATCATCAACTTAAGATACTGCCTGATGTCTTTTTCCCTGTCCCAGAAATTCCGGCGTGAGGAATCCGGCATCCTGAAGTATATCGCCGCCTTTGGTATCACCGATGAGATCTTCGGGATCAGTGCGGCCCAGGAGGGAAAAGTCAGCGTATTTTACAATTATGGAGCCATGTGTGTGGCGATCCCCGGATGGACTCTGGGAACTCTGGTAGGCGGTATTTCCGGAAGCCTTCTTCCGGATTTTATGCTCAGTGCCTTAAGTGTTGCCATTTACGGAATGTTCCTGGCCATCATCATCCCGCCGTCCAAAAAGAGCAGACCGGTTCTTGGAGTGGTTGTGGCATCCATGGCAGTCAGCACCATTTTTGCGGTGACACCGGTATTAAAACAGGTATCATCCGGATTTATGATCATTATCACAACACTTCTGGTAGCAGGCCTGGCAGCTTATTTCTGTCCGGTGGAAGAGAAGGAGGAAGCATCTCATGAGTCATAATGTATATCTCTATATCCTGGTGATGGCAGCAGTCACCTATCTCATCCGTATGCTGCCCCTCGCTCTTGCAAAAAACGAGATCAAAAGCCCGTTTATCAAGTCCTTTCTGTACTATGTGCCATACGCCTGTCTTGCAGCCATGACCTTCCCGGCCATCCTGAAAGCCACAGACAGCATCATCTCCGGCGCCGCGGGATTCTTCGTAGCCCTTATTGCGGCATATAAAGAGAAAAGTTTAATCACAGTAGCGCTACTGGCGTGTGCGGCGGTGTTTATTGTGGAGCGGGTTCTGGTATTTATCTGAAAAATAAAATAAATAAACATTGTGTTCGGAAATAATTATGTGTATAATAAAAAATATAGATACAATATCCTGCTTCAGGAAAACAATTACACAGATATGGGATAAGTATCCGGGACACAACAATTAAGACAGATGAACTATAACCGGGAAAATCTTTTCTGAGGAAATGGCAGTATTTCTTACAGAGGGGGTTTTCCCTTTTTTATCCTCTTCTAGCAAGAAGACTCCAACATCTAAGGTGGGAGATGAATTGCGTCTGTTACCTACTTGATAGAGTATCCTAATCATAGTAGAGTATATTTAGTCAAATAATAAAAATTAAAATACAATAAATTTAAATAATAACACACATTTAGCATTCTTACTATACTATCATCTTGTGCTTGTGGTCGAGTATCGTAGATGATTTTTCTAGGAAAAGGAAGTGGCATGGTGGCAAACAGCGCATATAAATTCAGAATATATCCCAATGATGAGCAGAAGATTTTGTTTGCTAAGACTTTTGGATGTGTGAGAATGGTATATAATCATTGGCTTGATAGAAAAATCAGGCAGTATGAGGAGAATAAGACCAATGTAACATATACTATTTGTGCAAAAGAAATGGCTGCAATGAAGAAAACGGAAGAATACGGATTTTTAAAGAAAGTAGATAGTATCGCATTACAACAATCGCTCAGGCACCTTGATACGGCATTTCAGAACTTTTTCAAACAGCCGAAAACAGGTTTTCCACGGTTCAAATCAAAGAAGCGGAATAAAAACAGCTATTCTACGGTCTGCATCAATGGGAACATAACGATATCCAATGGATGTTTGAAATTGCCTAAGATTGGACAAGTCCACTTAAAACAGCACAGGATTATTCCAGAGGAATACAGCCTGAAATCTGTAACAGTAAGTCAGACACCAAGCGGAAAATACTATGTTTGTATACTTTATTATGATTATCATAGGATGGGTATCGGTGGATATTTATTATAGCGTAATCTATACAAAATATGCAAGGTACGCAAGAATCTATAAAAGAAGCTACCGAGATATATACAAACCAGAAAAAGTAAGACAATCCATATTATCTGACTTTGAAAGAAATGCTGCACCAACATCCAAAAAGATATACTGGGATAAAGAAGACCGGAAGTTCTGGGATTTTTATGAAAAGCCAGAAGGAAAAAATCTGAACATCCTTGCTTTTGCAGAAACTTCGATGATAACGAATAAAGATATCTATCAAATAAGAAAAACACTTCGAAAGTTCAGGCGAAGCAAGCAGGAACAAGATCCTGGAATGAAAGAAATATACGGTGTCTTCTGGTTTGATGTGAAAGATATAAGCTGGGGCATGGAAGAGCAGAAGGTAAAGCTCATGCCGCCATTTCTACATTCCAAACAGAAATCTAAATATGTTCGGATGCGTAGGGAGTTGTTGGATATAGTTGAGGTGGTGGAGGAAAAGGAAGAAGAAATTGAAAACGAAACGGGTGATGGCAAGCAGTGAATGTAGATTACTACCGTTTGCCTGATCAGAAATATCGTGGGGGATTACTATGTTTTCTATTGAGTACATAAATATTCCAACATTAATAGCAATACTCGTTATTGCATATCTTATGGATGATATATTTCTTTTTATGAAATTGGGCAATGATACTACAAAACAGCTTATGGCAACTGTAGTAGGGTATATAATTGCTGTTCGAAAGTTTGGATATCTCAGATTTGAACCATTTGCAAACCGTTTTGGGGAAGAGAATCCTTTGTATGCAATGGGATTTATGCGGGAAAAATCTCAGAAATCCAAATGGGCCGCATATCAGAGAGGAATTTTTTTCTGGCAGGCGGTTACGCTGGTACTTGCAATTATGTCCAAAATTGCATTTATATTGTCACAGCGGTTTGTGTTCAGCGATTTTGAAATTGTAGCTGTGTATATGTGCAGCTTTTTACGTATTTCCTGTGTCTCTTTTTTGGTGATTTTGATTGGCTATGTAGTTACATGGAGTTATTATATGATGATCTATCACCGAAGTTTCCGATATTACGCAGGCAGGGATAAAGTCTGGAAGCCATTCAGTTTTGTGGGTCAGGATCATTATTATGTCTGGCCGAATGAGCTGAAGGTTTTACCACGGACCTGTGCAAGTATATATCCATATGAAGAAGATGACCATGTAAAAGAAAATATAAAGAAATCCTGTGTAGCGGATGGCTATGAAAAAGAGCGGGAATTCGATTTTTCAGATCAGGGAAATGCTGTTTTTTATAAAAAAGCGGAGGCCTCAGAAGTCCATATATTGTACGTGATCGAAACAGAAACCTTGAAAGACGAGCATACAAAACAGCTGAATGATTTTTTCGGGGAATTCTGGAAGGAAAATATTGGAAAAGAAGAGAAAAAACAGCCAATATACTTTACATTTGTGATTTTCTGCAGAAGAACAGATTCATTGCTTGCAAAACAGATTCTGGAAGAAGCAAATGGATTGCTCATGTACAGGAACCGGTACCGTCTGGGGCGATATTCAATGAGAAAAGCAGCGAATTAAATATTAAACAGGTATCCCCCAAGTCACACTACAAAGATATCTACCGCAAAATGTCCGGAGAACTGAGACGCTTTGCAGGGGGAGATGCAGAAATATAACGGAAGTATAATATGCCAGGAGGGAGCTCGTCAGAGCTTCTTCTATTCCATTGTAACCGCAAAATAAAAGAAATAAATTAAGACAAACAAACTATAACTGGGAAAATCTTTTCTGAGGAATGCTTGTATTTCTTGCAGATTGGATTTTCCCTCTTTTATATTGTAGGGGAGAAATATTCAGGTTATAATAAAGAAAACGGCAGTAAAACAATAGAGAATGAGAGGTGATAAGATGTTGACCAATGCAATGAAAGAAGAGAAAAATTCATCCGTTGGTCTGCAGATTTGGATCTCCGGTATGACAGAGTCTTTTCTATTATTGATATTCAGGAAAAAAATATGTAGAAGTGAGGAAGAATTCTTCCGTTTTATCAGAACGTGCAAAAGGAGGAATGCATATGTGTAATAAAAAAGAATTAAGCTTTTCAATATTTATGATATACAGTCTCGCAGATAAATGGAAGATGTCTCCGGCCAAAGTATATAAAATATTAAATTCAACAGGGATTTTAGATGATTACATTATTAAATGTTATGATGTGCTTCATACACAGGGAAAAGAATATTTGGTGGAAGACATTACAGATTTTGTGAAAGAAAAAGGTGTCAATGTATGATTGTATATCATGGATCAACAGAAATTATAAAAAATCCAGATGTAGTTCATTCAAAAAAGTATTTGGATTTTGGCAGAGGATTTTATATTACGACATTCGAAAATCAGGCAAAGAAATGGGCAGTTCGAAAAGGTATGCGACAGAAAAAAACTGCGATAGTTAATGTTTATGAGTTGTCTGAAGAATGGAGTGGCTTTAGAGTATTATCTTTTGAAAAGGAAAATGAAAAATGGCTTGATTTTGTATGTGCATGTAGAAAAGGGCAGTCGCTGAATAAAGAATATGATATTATCATCGGAAATGTTGCGGATGATGATGTGTTCAAAACCGTAGATATGTATTTTAGAGGATTGTGGAATAAAGAAAAAGTTTTGAATGAATTAAGATATTACAAAATGAATAATCAAATATGTATTGTAAAGCAGGAGGCGTTGGATTGCCTTCTTACTTTCCAAAAGGCATATGAGGTGAATAGTAATGGTAAATAAAAAGCAACTGGAAGAATTTTATAAACAGAATTTGGAAAATGATATTATTAATACAATTTCGGAGATGAAAGGGATTGATTTACGAAAAGCACTTGATATTTATTATTCCAGTAGACTATCTGAGCAGATTTTAAATGACAGCTATGGAATAGAAAATATGGATGCAAAATATCTTGCAGAAGATTTGATAGAAAATGAACCGGAATTATTTTGAAATTAAAAGAGGCAGTTATGGAAATGGAGGGAGCTCCCAAAAGCTCCCTCCATTTCCATTTATTTATTCACCTAAAAACCCAAGATCAATTTCCCCATCAAACACCGTAGTTGCCGGACCGGTCATGTAGATGAGATTTTCGTCTCTTTCCCAGGAGATATTTAAGTCTCCGCCAAGGAGCTGTACGGTTACCGGTTTGCTGCCGTCAACTTTATCGTTGAGGATGGAAGCGACTGTGACTGCACAGGCGCCGGTGCCGCAGGCGAGAGTCTCTCCGGAGCCGCGCTCCCAGACACGCATCTTAACGGTGTGGCGGTCGATCACCTGAACAAACTCGGTGTTGACCCTGTCAGGGAAGCAAACGTGATTCTCAAAGGACGGGCCGATTTTTTCCAGGTCAAGGCTGTCCACATCATCTACGTAGATGATGGCGTGAGGATTGCCCATGGAAACTGCAGTCATATGATACTCTTTTCCGTCAACGGTGATGGGAGCGTTGATCACCTGCTCGGTTTCGGCAACCACCGGGATCTCTTTTGCAGTGAGGATCGGGGAGCCCATGTTGACTTTTACCATGGAAGCCTTGCCATCGCGGATCGTAAGATCTACATATTTAATACCGCTTCTTGTGGCAATGCTTAAAGATGTTTTGTCCACAATGCCGTGGTCGTAGACATATTTGGCAACGCAGCGGATACCATTTCCGCACATGGCGCCCTGGGATCCGTCCAGGTTGTACATATCCATCTCACAGTCTGCGATCTCAGACGGGCGGATCAGGATCAGACCGTCGGAACCGATGCCAAAGTGGCGGTCGCTGACAAATTTCACCACTGCGGCAGGATCTTTGACAGTCTCCTCAAAACAGTTTACATATACATAATCGTTTCCAATGCCGTGCATTTTCGTGAATTTCATAATGATAACCTCCTCTTGTTTCTGAATATTATACTTGGTTTTTCTGTTGGAGCACAAGACCCGCATGGAAAAAACACGCCAGTTTTTTCCAGTTGCTGTCTCTGATAGTATAGTATACTGGATAATTGTTATCGAAAAGTGAATTTTCCCCATGGAATTCCCATAAAATAGAAGGGGAATTTCGGATTTATGGATTTTATGTGCTTGCATTTTGTCAGAAACATGGTATCATAAAACAAAGCAATATGCACGGAGATGCATAATTATGCTGTACATCGCGAAATGCGCTGCTGCATTAAGAGAAAGAAGCAGCCCCTTTCGCGATGTACAAGAGAATTCAGGAGGAAGAAAAAATGAAGAGAAAATTTATGGCACTTGCACTTGCGGCAGCTATGACAGTATCCATGACATCCGCTGTTTTTGCAGCAGATGAGATCAAGAGCGCAGATGATCTTACCGGAAAGAAGATCGGTGTTCAGCTTGGAACTACCGGTGACACCATCGCTACAGATATCAAAGATGCAACAGTAGAGAGATATAATAAAGGTAACGATGCAGTAATGGCTCTGAAACAGGGCAAGATCGACTGCGTGGTTATCGACAGCGAGCCGGCCAAGAAGTTCGTTGATAAGAATGATGATCTTAAGCTTATCGATAACGTATTTGATAAAGAGGAGTATGCGATCTGTATTTCCAAGGACAACACAGATCTTACCAAAGAATTCAACGACGCACTGAAAGAGCTTAAGGATGACGGAACACTGGATTCCATCAGAGACAACTACATCGGTGATGATGCAGGCAAGACTCCATATGAGACTCCGAAGGATGCAGATCATTCCAAGGGAACTTTGACCATGGCAACGAACGCAACATTCCAGCCATATGAATATTATGACGGAGATAATATCGTAGGTATCGACGTTGATATCGCACAGGCAATCTGTGATAAGCTTGGATACGATCTGAAGGTTGAGGATATGGAATTTGATGCCATCGTAAATGCAGTAAAATCCGGAAAAGCTGACTTTGGCGCAGCAGGAATGACTGTAACAGAGGATCGTAAGAAGAGCATTGATTTCACAGATCCATATACAACCGCAGAGCAGGTTATCATCGTACAGAAATAAATTAACTCAATAAATTGCTTGGCAGTTTACTGAGTTATGAGCAAGTAGCGAATGCGGATCGCGAATATCCGCTTGACGAAAAATTACAAAAATTACACGCAGGTTCCGGATATCCGGGGGACTTTTCCGGATTTCGGAACCTGTAGTTTTGGAAAGGGTGGAAATTTTGAGTCTTATTGAACAGTTTCAGTTTAATTTTCTGGACGACAGCCGCTGGCAGTTTATTGTATCCGGTCTGAAAAACACCATCATTATTACATTCTTTGCGGTGCTGCTTGGCGTTTTTCTGGGATTTCTGATTGCCATTGTCCGTTCCACACATGATAAGACGGGGAAACTTAAGATCCTTAATGTGATCTGCAGAGTTTACCTGACTGTGATCCGTGGAACACCAACCATGGTACAGCTGCTGATCGTTTACTATGTTATTTTTGCTACCGTAGATCCGGGTAAAGTGATCGTTGCCATCATTGCGTTTGGAATGAACTCCGCAGCATATGTGGCAGAGATCGTCCGTTCCGGTATCATGTCCATTGATCAGGGACAGTTTGAGGCAGGACGAAGCCTTGGACTTAACTATACACAGACTATGACCAAGATCATTCTTCCACAGGCCGTAAAGAATATCCTTCCGGCACTTGGAAATGAGATGATCGTACTTCTGAAGGAGACCTCCATCAGTGGTTACATCGGTCTTACAGATCTGACCCGTGGCGGAGATATCATCCGAAGCCAGACCTACAGTGCCCTGTTCCCGCTGCTTGCAGTAGCGGCAATTTATCTTGTGATCGTTTGTTTCCTTACATACCTTGTAGGAAGACTTGAGAGGAGGCTGAGAAACAATGAGCGTAAGTAATGAGGTACTTCTTGACGTGCAGGGACTTCAGAAGGCCTACGGCAGCAATCAGGTCCTTAACGGGATCACCACACAGATCCGTCGCGGTGAAGTAGTAGCCATCATCGGACCGTCCGGCTGTGGTAAATCCACATTTCTCCGTTCGCTGAATCTTCTTGAGGAGCCAACCGGGGGAAAAATCCTTTTTGAGGGAACTGATATCACAGATCCGAAGGTAGATATCAACCGTCACCGACAGAAGATCGGAATGGTATTCCAGCAGTTTAATCTCTTTCCGCATAAAACCGTAAAAGAGAATATCATGCTGGCACCGGTAACTTTGAAGCTGATGAGCAAAGAAGAAGCAGAGAAAAAAGCTCTGGAGCTTCTCAAGCGTGTCGGACTTCCGGACAAGGCAGATTCTTATCCGGACATGCTTTCCGGTGGACAGAAGCAGCGTATCGCCATTGCAAGATCCCTTGCCATGAACCCGGATGTGATGCTGTTTGATGAGCCTACATCCGCACTTGATCCGGAGATGGTCGGAGAGGTTCTGGAACTGATGAAGGAGCTTGCAAAATCCGGTATGACCATGGTTGTGGTAACTCATGAGATGGGATTTGCCCGCGAGGTTGCAACCAGAGTTCTTTTCATTGATGAGGGAAAGATCCAGGAGGAGAATTCCCCGAAGGAATTTTTTGCCAATCCAAAGAACAAGAGACTTCGTGAGTTCCTTTCAAAAACCTTATAAATTTCAATTACTGAAAACTGATATTTTCCATATCTGGTACAAAATTGCCGGAGGAAAATATCAGTTTTTTTCTGTATGACAGATTTTAAGATAAAAATGTGCTATAATGAACAATCAGAAAGAAAAGTGATAAAAGGGGAAATATGGAGTCTGATCAGTGAAAAGGACTTTTATAAAAAACAATGGAGAGGGAAAAAACTATGATTATTCGAAATGGAAATGTTTTTCAGGAAGACGGCAGTTACCGGAAGATGGATCTTTATGTGGAAAATGGCAGAATTGTTTCCAGTGAGGAGGAAGTATCTGATAAAGAAGAAATTGACGCTTCGGGCCTGAAGGTTCTGCCGGGACTTGTGGATATTCACAGCCATGGTGCTGTGGGACATGATTTTTCAGATGCAGATGCCACCGGCCTTAAAAAAATCCTCAAGTATGAGAAAGCACATGGAATTACTTCCTATTGTCCTACATCAATGACACTTCCGATGGAACAGCTGATCCGGATTTTTGCTTCCGCGACAGAAGTGGAGCAGGATGACAGCAGTGCCAGGATCGTGGGCCTGAACATGGAGGGACCGTTTTTGGATCCTGCGAAAAAGGGGGCACATGTAGAGGAATATATCCGCAAACCGGACATCAGATTTTTCCGGGAATGTCAGGAAGCTTCCGGCGGAATGATAAAGGTTGTGACTGTGGCTCCGAATATGGAAGGTGCAGAGGCGTTTATTGAAGCACTTAAAGATGATGTGGTGATTTCCATCGGCCATACAGGCGCGGATTACGACTGTGCGGCAAAAGCCATGGAAAAGGGTGCCCATCATGTAACTCATCTGTACAATGCCATGAATCCGCTTGGACACCGTGCGCCTGGTGTGATCGCGGCAGCGGCAGATGATCCGCTGTGTATGGCAGAAATGATCGGAGACGGGATTCATATTCATCCGGCTATAGTAAGAAATACATTCCGGATGTTCGGGGAAGAACGGATCGTACTGATCAGCGATTCCATGATGGCAGCAGGAATGGAAAACGGTGTTTATGAGCTGGGCGGCCAGAAGGTTATCATGAACAACCGTAAAGCAGTTCTTGAGGATGGCACCATTGCCGGTTCCGCAACCAACCTCTATGAATGTATGCAGTGCGTGATCGCAATGGGCGTGCCGGAACATACAGCGATTTTTGCAGCTACCAGAAATCCTGCAAAGAGCATTGGCATCTATGGAGAGGTGGGTTCTCTTGTGCCTGGAAAACGTGCGGATATGGTACTTGCAGATGAGAAGCTGAATATCGTGAGAGTGATCTGATGAAGGTCTGAGTGAATCAGATAAAGAATGGCACAGAAACTGCAAAACTGTTGCCTGAAGTGAAAATGTCTGTCTGAATAAAATATGGCTCCGGTTCCCGGAAAGCGGAATGAGAATGTTCGCTTTATGCCGGGAACCGGAGCCTTGTTTTTGTTGTTTGGCGCTGGTGGCTGAGTTTATTCCTCAGCAGCGCCCTGTGCGGCTTTCATTTCGTTGTAACAGTATTTGATGATAGATTTTCTGGTTATGATTCCGATAAAGGCTCCCTGGTCGTCCACAACCGGCACAAAGTTCTGATTGATGGCGCGGTCCAGGAGATCTTCCATATTGGAATCTGCGTGGACCGGTTTATAGGTGGCACGGCGTGGGATTGCCATGATGGGAACGCCCTCTGTTTCCTTGATGTCGTGAATGTCTGCCCGGCGCATGCCCCAGAGAAGGTCGCCCTCTGAGATGGTGCCGAGATATTTGCCGTCCATGGTGAGAATGGGAATACAGGAGTACTTGCGGTGCTCCATTTTTTCAAGGGTCTGGCGAAGGGTCTCATCTTCGAAGATGTAGGCGACTTCGCTTTTGGGAATCAGAAAAAACAGAATGTTCACGTTATTACCTCATTTCCGCAAAAATTATAAATAAATCTGCAAGATGTTTTAGAGAAGCTGAAGTCCGTGTGCCTCTGCAGCATCTGTGATTTCTTTTGGCCAGAGAGATACATGTACTTCTCCGATGTGCGCTTTACGCAGGAAGAACATACAGATTCTGGACTGTCCGATACCACCACCGATGGTGTACGGAAGCTCTTTGTTCAGGATGGCTTTCTGGAAAGGAAGCTCTCTTCTGTCATCGCAGCCTGCTTCTGTAAGCTGGCGGTCAAGCGCAACCTCGTCAACACGGATTCCCATGGAGGAAAGCTCAAGTGCAATGTCAAGTACCGGATAGTATACAAGGATATCACCGTTCAGTTCCCAGTCATCGTAGTCCGGGGCACGTCCGTCGTGGCGCTCTCCGTTTGTGAGGGTTTTTCCGACTTTCATAAGGAATACGGCACCTTTTTCACGGACGATCTTGTATTCACGTTCCTTTGGTGTGCAGTCCGGATACATGTCAAGAAGCTCCTGCGTTGTGATGAAGAAGATGTCTTTCGGAAGGATTTCTTCGATGTAGTCGTACTGTACAGCCATGTATTTCTCAGTTTTACGAAGGACACTGTAGATGGTGCGTACGGTCTCCTTGAGAGTTTCCATAGTGCGCTCTTCCTTGGAGATGATCTTTTCCCAGTCCCACTGGTCTACGTAAACAGAGTGGATATTGTCCAGATCTTCATCGCGGCGGATCGCTACCATATCTGTGTAGAGGCCTTCACCGTGAGAAAAACCATATTTTTTCAGAGCGTAGCGTTTCCATTTCGCAAGGGAGTGTACGATCTCGGCATTGCTGCCTTCGATAGCCTTGATATCAAAGCTTACCGGGCGTTCTACACCGTTAAGGTTGTCATTAAGGCCGGATTCCGGTGCTACAAATGTTGGAGCGGATACTCGGAGAAGATTAAGCTTCTGGGAGAGTGTCTGCTGGAAGAAATCTTTTACTGTTTTGATCGCAATCTGTGTGTCATGGAGGTTGAGGTCTGCATGATAGGTTGCGGGGATTGTGATTGTGTTCATTATCGGCTCCTCCTGATGATTTTTGGGCTTATTGCTCTGTGGGGTATTATAGCAGAAAATGGCCAGGGTGGCAATATAAGGAGATGTGAAGTCCGGTCCCGGACCAGGGAAAAATACTGGGTATTGAGAGCGTGATATGATATACTGAATGTAAATTGTGAAGCGATCGCATTCAGGGACATACAGCAGGAAAGAATGCGAATGTCCGATTGATAAAAAGAAATGTGAATGTCCGTTTTAACGGACAGAATGGAGGGAGTTTATGGCAGGTGAGAAGTGTCAGGTTTGTGGCGGCAGGGTTGTAAATGGCAGGTGTTCGCTGTGCGGGATGCCTTACAGAAATGATGAAATACTCTACCATCTTAATGAACCCCGGGATGTACATTACAGGCATGCTTCCGCAAAAGTGCGGGATATGATGCGACAGTATGGACAAACTGTGGACAAAACAGCACAGCGCGGCGGCAGAGTGAACCGGAGTACAAATATGGGCCGGAATACGAATGCAGGCCAGAATATGAATACGGGCCGGAATATGAATACAGGCCGGAATGCAGGTGCGAACCGGAATCCAAATGGAAATCGAAATACAGGAAATGCAGCTGCAACTGTAAGGAAGACCGTACCGGCAGGTAACACCATGAATAAAACAACGGCAGACAGGAACCGTACAGAAGTTCCAAACCAGGGGAAAAAGCAGCAGAACGAAGGACGGAAAAGAAACAGTATAAGCTGGATCATATGGCTTATAGTGGCACTGGTTGCTTTGTTTCCCCAGTTATGGGATTTTATCGTAGAATGGATCAGAATGAATTTGTAAGAATATTTCCGCAGTGAGATCATGCGGTGCTAAGAGTCTGTATTTTCTTGTATACAGAAATACCCCTTTTCTTTTCCTCCCAGCTGTGGTATACTCATGCCTAGCACAATATATAGAAAAAAACCAAGATATAGAGAATAACAATACTATATATAGTATTCGGGAGAGATGAGTCATGTTATATGTGATTAAGAAAGACGGAACAAGAGAGGAGTTTAATCCTCAGAAAATCGTGGCTGCCGTAAATAAATCAGCAGAGCGTATCCTTTATACTTTTTCCGATGAGGAGAAGGATTTTATCTGCCGTTTTGCTCAGGAGCATGCGGATTCCCTTGGGAAAAATGAGATCGAGATCCAGGAGATGCACAACATCGTGGAGGGTGCACTGGAGCGGGTGAATCCTGCAGTTGCCAAGAGCTACCGCGATTACCGGAATTACAAGCTGGATTTCATCCACATGATGGATGACGTTTACACCAAGAGCCAGGCCATCCGCTACATCGGTGATAAGAGCAATGCCAATACAGACAGTGCGCTTGTTGCAACCAAGAGAAGCCTGATCTTTAATGAGCTGAACAAGGAGCTTTACCGGAAGTTCTTTATGAACCGTAATGAGCTTCAGGCATGTAAGGACGGTTATATTTATATTCATGATCAGTCTGCACGTCTGGATACTATGAACTGCTGTCTGTTTGATGTGGCAGCTGTTTTAAGCGGCGGTTTTGAGATGGGTAATGTCTGGTATAATGAGCCGAAGACTCTGGACACAGCCTTTGATGTTATGGGCGATATCATCCTCAGCACAGCGGCGCAGCAGTACGGTGGTTTTACCGTTCCGGAAGTTGATAAGATCCTGGCACCGTATGCGAAGAAGAGCTATGATAAATATATTTCCGAATTTCTGAAATACTCCGATGAGAGCTGGAGCGGCCGCGAGGAACGTGCGATCGAGTATGCCCTTGACAAAGTCCGCAGGGATTATGACCAGGGATGGCAGGGAATTGAGTATAAGCTGAATACGGTTGGTTCTTCCAGAGGCGATTATCCGTTTGTTACAGTAACACTTGGTCTTGGAACTGAGCAGTTTGAGAAGATGTGTACGGTTTCTCTCCTTGAAGTTCATCAGGGAGGCCAGGGAAAAGCCGGACATAAGAAACCGGTACTGTTTCCGAAGATCGTATTCCTCTATGACAAAGAGATCCACGGTCCTGGAAAGTGCTGTGAGGATATTTTTGAGGCTGGTGTGGAGTGCTCCTCCAAGACCATGTATCCGGACTGGCTGTCCATGTCCGGAGCAGGCTATATTTCCAGCATGTACAAGAAATACAAAAAAGTCATCAGCCCGATGGGATGCCGTGCTTTTTTAAGTCCGTGGTATGAGCGTGGCGGCATGGAACCGGCAGATGAGAATGATACGCCTGTTTTTGTGGGCCGTTTTAACATCGGTGCGGTAAGCCTTCATCTTCCGATGATCCTTGCCAAGGCCAGGGCGGAGAGCAGAGATTTCTATGAAGTTCTGGATTTCTATCTGGAAATGATCCGTAATCTGCATATCCGTACGTATGAGTATCTGGGACAGATGCGTGCGTCTACCAATCCTCTTGCCTACTGTGAGGGTGGTTTCTACGGTGGACATCTGAAACCGAATGAAAAAATCGGCAAGATCCTGAAGCCGATGACAGCTTCCTTTGGTATTACAGCACTTAATGAGCTGCAGGAGCTTTACAATGGAAAATCCATTGCAGAGGATGGTGCGTTTGCTCTGGAAGTCCTGAAATATATCAATGACAAGGTAAATCAGTACAAGAAGGAAGATGGCTATCTTTACGCAATCTACGGAACACCGGCAGAGAGTCTCTGCGGCCTTCAGGTAGAACAGTTCCGTAAGATGTACGGAATCATTGAGGGTGTTTCTGACAGACCATATGTGAGCAACAGTTTCCACTGCCATGTAACCGAGGATGTAACCCCGATCGAGAAACAGGATCTGGAGGGTCGTTTCTGGGAGCTTTGCAATGGCGGTAAGATTCAGTATGTACGTTATCCGATCGGCTACAATAAAGAAGCCATCCGTACATTGATCCGTAGAGCCATGGATCTGGGGTATTATGAGGGCGTGAACCTTTCTCTCGCATACTGTGATGATTGTGGTCACGAGGAGCTGGAGATGGATGTGTGTCCGGTCTGCGGTTCCAGAAACCTGACGAAGATCGACCGTATGAACGGATATCTTTCCTACAGCCGTGTTCATGGAGATACCCGTCTGAATGAGGCGAAGATGGCGGAGATCGCTGAGCGAAAATCCATGTAAAATGGCCGGACAGATTGGCAGAGGAACCGTTCTCTGATGCGGAGCCAGGCAGTAAAGTATGGATTTTTGATGCCTGTCTGAACGGATACAGATTAAGACATAGATTATAAAAATACACAGATATGGCATTATGCGCTGTATCTGTGTTTTTTTGCGCCAGTTTTCCGGTATAAAAAATATCCCGCAGAGCTGCTGGCAGGATCAGCAGTTCTCTGCGGGATATTGTCATGGCAAAGTGGATATTTATATTTCACTTTATATTCTGTGTTTATAGATAATTATTTAATGATGGTTCCTGTTTTCTCACAGTATCCGTCTTTGGCGTGAGCCATATCGGTGATGATGGTACGGCGTCCGGTGCCTTTTTCAACGAAGGAAACACCTGCTTCTATCTTCGGAAGCATGGAGCCTGCAGCGAACTGATCGTCTGCAATGTATTTCTTCGCATCTTCTGTGGAGATGGTATCCAGATAAGATTCCTGATCGGTGTTGTGGTTAAGGCTTACCTTTTCAACACTTGTAAGGATCATCAGAGTATCTGCGTTCAGTTCCTCTGCAAGAAGTCCTGCTGCACGGTCCTTCTCGATGATAGCACTGGCACCGTTCAGCTGGGTACCCTGCTCAAGAACCGGGATTCCGCCACCGCCTGCTGCGATAACGATCTGCTCTGCCTGGGAAAGAACCTTCACGGTCTCGATCTCCACGATCTTCTGTGGCTTCGGTGCTGCAAGGATTCTTCTGTACTGTCCTTCCCCTACTTTTGTGACGAAGTTTCCTTTTTCTTCCTCGGCTTCTGCTTCTTCTGCATTCAGGACACGACCGATGATTTTCTCCGGTTCGGAAAATGCTTCATCATATGGATCAATGACAACCTGTGTGAGAATGGTGCTGACAGGTTTATAGATTCCTCTGGAAATAAGTTCCGCACGAATGGCGTTCTGAAGGTCATAGCCGATATAACCCTGGCTCATGGCAGAACATACGGACATTGGTGCAAATGTATAATCAGGATGTGCCTTGCCGAATTCATTCATTGCGGTGTGGATCATCCCTACCTGCGGACCGTTGCTGTGGGAGATTACCACGCGGGTTCCCTCTTCAACCAGGTCTGCGATTGCCTTGGCTGCAAGTCGGGCGGCTGTTTTCTGCTCAGGAAGTGTGGTACCAAGTGCTCGGTGGCCTAATGCAACTACTACAGTTTTTTCGCTCATAGGAAATACCTCATTTCTCTTTAAAATTGGTTACTGTTCAATAGTAACGAGTATTATATTTCATTATAAAAGACCTATGTTGGAAATGCAATAGAATTTTAGATGAATACGGTTTACAGATAGTTGTCAGGCCGTGAATTTTCAGACAAGGAAAAACCGCCTGATTCGGTCAGGCGGTTCATTTCCTACTATTTTTTGAGGGGGGAGATAGAGAGTGGTTTTTCATCTATCCAAGACCTATTATATAGAGGAAATATGTTTAAATTATGTCGGCAATCTAAAAGAAATCGAAAATTTATAAAGAAAGTTTAAACAAACTTTATAATTTTTATATCTGGTTGCGCCCATTTGAGGAATGTGCTACATTGAAAGAGTCTAATTTCCGCGCTCTGCGGAATGTATTCACGCATCAGTTCGATGCAGAAATCCTATTTTTACTGATAAATATTGTTTTTCTGACGGTTATGCACCGTTTTGCCGGGGAGGGATGCCTTTGTCTGTGGAAAAGTAAGCTTCTGTTAAATGTGAATGTGTAAAAGATAATGCCATAGCAGGCAGAAATGGAGAATTGAAATGAAAAACAGAATATGGAAACAGATAAGGAGAACTTCAATTGCAGCTGCAACTGCGGGAACTGTACTGGTGGGAAATATTCAGCCGGGAACCGTTTTGGCATCTGCATTTCAGTCAGGGCCGAACCCGAAAGTGGAGCAGAGTTGTTTCTGGACAGACAGAGAGAAGGGAATGGCAGAGCTGGATATCCGGATCACGGGATTAAAGGATTGGATAATGGAGAGAAGGAATTCGGATGGCAATGAGAACCTGTCGGAAATAACAGAACCGGAAAATGAGCAGGAAATGGAGGAAGAAGATGAGTACATGGAGGAGCTGGCATCCGGGAAAACAGTATACGAAGAGAATGAAACGCAGGAGGAAGAGAGTGAGGGCTCACAGGAGGGAACGACGTCCGGAGGAGAAGATGTAGAGAATGAAAGCTCTGCCATGATACTGGAAAACGAAGAAGTCACGGAAGAGGATCAAAATCCGGAAGAAACGGAGGAAATGCCAGAAGAAGAATCGGAAGAGGAATCCGGGGAAAACAAAAATCCTGACGTGGAACCGGAACCAGTGACCTGCGTGGTGTATGTCTCGGAATATTTTTCCCCGGAAACAACATCACTTCCGGAAAATGTACAGACACAGCAGATACCGGTGAAAAATCAGAAAGGCGAAGATACGGAAATCACAAAACTGGTATATAAGATAGAAACGGAAAATTTCCATGAGGAATCTATTTTGCTGCAGATTCCGCTGTCTCTGCGGGAAGAATACAGATATCCGGTGGAAGAAACCAGTTATCTGCTGGTGCAGGATGAACCGCTGCAGAAAGACTGTGATGGTGCGGGAACAGCTCTTCTGGTGAAAGAAAACGGAAGTACTCAGATTCTTGCGGAAGGAATTTCTCCAATTCTTACTGTGGAAGCTGCAAAAGCAGATATGATACTTTCTGTAACTTCCGAGACAGAAGAAATGAAAGCCGGAAAAACCATCCGTTATCGGGTAGATCTTGCGAATACAGGGGCTCTGGATCTTGAGAATATCCGGATGACCAGCAGTTTTTCCTGCCCGAAGATTACGCAGCAGTGGGAAGAAGCACAGGGACTTACCGGAAAAGGCTCCAGGGCGGAAGTGACAGAGTTGAAAGCCGGTGAACAGAGGAGTTTTTATATTCTGGCACCGCTTTTAAATGAACAGGAAAAGGATCTGGAGCATAAAGTGGAAGCAGGGGCAAAAGTGAAAGGCCGTCCGGAGGAAACTATCTTTCGGAAGGCGGAGGTGGTCAGTCCGCTGCAGTCTTTGAAGGCGGATTTTTCCGTAAAAAAAACAGCAGACCGGGAAAGCGCAGCTCCAGGAGAAACCGTGACGTATCAGATCTGTATCATAAATACAGGGGAAAAAACACTGCATTCGGTTGTTGGAACAGAACGTTTTCAGGCAGAGGGAATTGAAGCACAGTTTGTGGAAAAGGAAGGCATTAGGTTAAACAGCACCAGAACCAAGGCACTGATCCCACAGATAGCGCCAGGAGAAGCCGTGTCACTTCAGGCAACGGTAAAGATTCCGGAAAAAACCGTAAACCAGAAACTTTTTAACCAGATCTCTGTGACAAGTAAGGAAACCGGTGAAAAACAGGTGACTGCATCCGCAGAGATTACTGTGGAAGGAAAAGCCACCCAAGCGCTGGAAACAGAGATGATCTCAGAAAATGGAGAGCCGGATTCCACATCTGTACAGGAAGGAATGGCAAGAGAGGCCTCCACACATCCGAAAACAGGAGATGATACAGTTACAGAACTGCTTGTTCTACTTGCACTGACAGCTGCAATCACAGCTCTGGGGGCTTTCTGGCTGCACCGAAAATATGCCGGAATGCGAGAGAAAAAGTGATGTTTCAGGCGTTGGGCGCACCGTAAAGAAACGTTGAAAACAGGGGGCAGGTGTGCTATTCTATATGGTATGTACATAAAACAAGAATAGTATGCCTTCCCGTATTCTGACCGCGAAGCGACAGCAGGGATACGGGGAAATGGAGGAGAAAAAATGAAACTTTTATCCTTATTGGAACATCTTGAATACAAATGTCTTCAGGGAAGTACAGACCAGGAAGTTTCTTCTGTTGTTTATGATTCCCGTAAAGTGGAAGAGGGAAGCCTTTTTATCTGCATCCGGGGCGCTGTAGTAGACGGACATAAATTTGTGCCGGATGTTGTGGCAAAGGGAGCCAGAACTCTTATTGTGGAGGAACCTGTGGAAGCTCCTTCTGATGTAACGGTAATTCAGGTGAAGGATACCCGTTATGCCATGGCGTTTATTTCCGCTGCATGGTTCGGACATCCGGCAGAGAAACTGAAAACCATCGGAATCACAGGAACAAAAGGAAAAACCACAACCACCTATATGGTAAAATCCATCCTTGAGAATGCCGGATACAAGGTAGGCCTTATTGGAACTATCGAGGCGATTATCGGAGAAAAACATATCCCGGCTGCCAATACCACACCGGAGTCCTACATGGTACAGAAATATTTTCATGATATGGTAGAGGCAGGATGTGACGCGGTAGTTATGGAGGTTTCTTCACAGGGACTGATGCTCCACAGAACCCAGGGATTTGTCTTTGATTTTGGAATTTTCACAAATATTGAGCCAGATCATATCGGACCGAATGAACATAAAGATTTCGATGATTATCTTCACTGTAAATCCATGCTTCTGAAACAATGTAAGGTTGGTATCGTAAACCGTGATGATGAACATTTTGAACGTATTATCGATGGCCATACCTGTGAGCTTGAGACATACGGATTTTCTGAAAAAGCGGATCTCCGTGCAGAAGATGCGAAACTGGTGGGAAGAAAAGGATATCTTGGAATTTCCTACCATGTAAAGGGACTTCTTGATTTTCCGGTGGAGATCGATATTCCTGGCAAATTCAGTATTTACAATTCCCTGACAGCCATCGCCATCTGCCGTCATTTCAAAGTATCTGAAGAGAATATCATCAAAGCGCTGAAAGTAGCCAAGGTGAAAGGTCGTATTGAGATGATCAAGGTATCCGACGAATTTACGCTGATGATCGATTATGCGCACAATGCCATGGCGCTTGAGAGCCTTCTTGGAACATTGAAGGAATATAACCCGCACAGACTGGTATGCCTGTTTGGATGTGGGGGAAACCGCTCCAAGCTCCGCCGCTATGAGATGGGTGAGGTTTCCGGCAAGATGGCAGATCTCACGATCATCACTTCTGATAATCCACGTGATGAAGATCCTCAGGCCATCATCGATGATATCAAGATCGGAATGGCGAAAACCGATGGTAAATATGTAGAGATCCCTGACCGTAAGGAGGCTATTGCCTATGCGATCCATCATGGAGAACCGGGAGATATCATTGTCCTCGCAGGAAAAGGACATGAGGATTACCAGGAAATCAAGGGTAAGAAATATCCGATGGATGAGAGAGTTCTGATCCGGGAAATCCTGGAAGAAGATCGGAAAGCGTAATCGGATGGTCTATGCAGATGTGATCATTGACATTTCTCATGAGAAAGTTGACCGGGATTTTCAGTACCGCATTCCGGAAGAACTGGAACCGGCCATAAAACCAGGCGTTGTGGTTACTGTACCGTTCGGGAAGGGAAATACACTCCGAAAGGGTTATGTGATCGGAACTTCTACAGAAGCCAAATATGATGCCTCGAAGACGAAGGAAATCCAGGGAGTGTCCACGGACAGTGAAACAACGGAATCCAGACTGATCGCACTTGCGGCATGGATGAAAGAAACGTATGGTTCTACCATGATCCAGGCACTGAAAACAGTACTTCCTGTAAAAGATAAAGTAAGAGCCAAAGAAAAAAAGCTGATCTTTTTTACCGGGGAGAAAGCGCATGCACAGAAGCTTCTGGAAGAACTGGAAGGCAGTCGCTTTAAAGCTCGTGAAAGATTTCTGAGGGCAATTCTGGAGGCAGGAAGTTTGGATTATACCTATGCGTCAAAAGAGCTTGGAGCCAGTATTTCTGTCCTGGATTTTTTTGAAAAAAAGGGCCTTATAAAGATTGAAAGCCAGGAAATGTACCGCATTCCGAAAAACAGTGGACTGGTAAAAGAGGACGGGGAACTTTCTCTGAATCAGGAACAGCAGGAAGCCGTTGCAGAGATTTTTCAGGAATGGCAGAAACCGGAACCGAGACCTGCACTTCTTTTTGGAGTGACCGGAAGCGGAAAGACGCAGGTTTACATGAGGCTGATCCAGGAAGTACTGGAAGAGGGAAAACAGGCCATTGTGCTGATTCCGGAAATTGCACTTACCTATCAGACAGTCCGGCGTTTTTATGCCATGTTTGGAGATAAAGTTTCTGTCCTGAATTCCAGACTTTCCCAGGGAGAACGTTATGACCAGTTCAAAAGAGCGAAACGTGGCGAGGTGCAGGTGATGGTGGGACCCAGATCTGCGCTGTTCACCCCGTTTTCCAATCTGGGACTGATCGTTATCGATGAAGAACATGAACCCACCTATAAAAGTGAAAATACACCAAGGTATCATGCCAGGGAAACAGCCATTCAGAGAGCAGGCATGGAACATGCCCGTATTGTTCTGGGATCTGCAACACCGTCACTGGAGGCTTACAGTCATGCCTGTGACGGAGAATATCTTCTGGTACGATTAAACGCCCGTTATGAAGAACGGCCGCTTCCTCAGGTATCAATTGTTGATTTGCGGGAAGAATTAAAAAAAGGTAACCGTTCCGTGCTGAGTATGGAATTGAAACAGCAGATGGATCATGCACTTAAGAACAGGGAACAGGTTATGCTGTTTCTGAACCGGCGGGGTTATGCAGGTTTTGTTTCCTGCAGGGCATGTGGGCACGTGATGAAATGTCCGCACTGTGATGTGTCTTTAAGTGAACATAATGGCAACCGTCTGGTCTGCCATTACTGCGGATATGAAATTGCGAAACCAGAATCCTGTCCTTCCTGTGGTTCTCCGCATATCGGTGGATTTAAAGCCGGAACCCAGCAGATCGAGAAAGTCCTGGAAAAAGAATTTCCCGAAGCCCGTGTCCTTCGAATGGATTTTGATACCACAAGGACAAAAGACAGTTATGAGAAGATCCTGGCAGCTTTTGCCAGACATGAGGCGGACATTCTGGTGGGAACGCAGATGATCGTTAAAGGACATGATTTCCCGGATGTGACGCTGGTAGGTGTGATCGCTGCAGATCTTTCACTGAACATGGATGATTATCACTGCGGGGAACGGACATTTCAGCTCCTTACCCAGGCGGTTGGGCGTTCCGGCAGAGGAAATAAGGCGGGGCATGCGGTGATACAGACGTATCAGCCGGAGCACTACAGTATTCAGGCAGCAGCCATTCAGGACTATGAGAAATTTTATAAAGAAGAGATGATGTACCGGATGCTTCTGGATTATCCGCCGGCAGCTCATATGATGACAGTTTTTGGCGCCTGCCAGGATGAGGAACTTCTCAAAAAAGCCATGTATTATATAGAAGTTTTTATCCGCAGGGTAAGTCCGAAAGAGGAGCTTCACATGATCGGCCCTGCGTCTGCATCGGTAGGAAAAGTAAAAGATGTTTACCGCCAGGTGCTCCATCTGAAGCACACAGATATACGTTTTCTCACGGCAGTCAGAGAAAAGCTGGAGAAATATATAGAGATAAATTCCGGATTCCGGAAGATATATATACAATATGATATGATGTAACGATTTCATAAAGAAAGGAAATCGCTGCAGATGAGTTAAAGGAGAAGAAAAAATGGCACTTAGAACAATTCGTGTACAGGGTGATTCTGTACTGACAAAAAAATCCCGCACAGTGGACAAAATGACACCAAGGATCGGAGAACTGATTACAGATATGCTGGATACCATGTATGATGCAATGGGCGTAGGCCTTGCGGCACCACAGGTGGGAATCCTGAAACGTATTGTTGTAATTGATGTAGGGGAAGGCCCGATTGTCCTGATCAATCCGGAGATCCTTGAGACCAGCGGTGAGCAGACCGGTGATGAGGGATGCTTAAGTGTTCCTGGAATGGCAGGACAGGTAACACGTCCGAACTATGTGAAAGTAAAAGCTCTTGATGTAAATATGGAAGAGCAGATCTATGAGGGAGAGGGACTTCTCGCAAGAGCGTTCTGCCACGAGATCGATCATCTTGATGGAAAAATGTATACAGAGCTTGTGGAGGGAGAACTTCACAAGGTAACTTATGATGAAGAAGACTAAAGGCGGGATAATATGAAAATTGTTTATATGGGAACTCCGGACTTTGCGGTGGCACCACTTGCGGCGCTGGTAGAGAACGGATATGAGGTCGAGGCAGTGATCACACAGCCGGACAAACCTAAGGGCAGAGGTAAGACCATGATGCCTACCCCTGTAAAAGAAGAAGCACTGAAACATGAGATTCCGGTACTGCAGCCGGTAAAAGTAAGAGATCCGGAGTTTGTGGAGAAGCTTAAAAGTCTTGCACCGGATATTATCGTTGTAGCGGCATTTGGACAGATCATTCCAAAGAGTATCCTTGATATGCCGAAATTCGGATGTATCAATATCCATGCATCCCTTCTTCCGAAGTACCGTGGAGCAGCGCCGATCCAACAGGCTGTGATCGACGGAGAAAAAGAATCCGGCGTTACTATCATGCAGATGGGAACCGGCCTGGATACCGGGGATATGATTTCCAGGATCGTAGTGCCACTTTCAGAGGATGAGACAGGAGGAAGCCTGTTTGATAAGCTTGCTGTGGCAGGAGCAGAGCTTCTGGTACAGACACTGCCGTCTATCTTTGACGGAACTGCCACCCGCGAAAAACAGCCGGAAGAAAGCCCGACACCATATGCAGCCATGATCTCCAAAAAAATGGGACTTCTGGATTTTGGAAAAAGTGCAGAAGAACTGGAGCGGCTGGTAAGAGGCCTCAACCCGTGGCCGAGTGCTTTTACCTTTATCAATGGAAAAACGCTGAAGGTCTGGAAGGCTTCTGTACTGAAAACGCAGGCCGGGAAAGTACCGGGAACTGTACTTGCCGCAGATAAAGAAGGAATTCAGGTAGCCTGCGGACAGAATGTGCTGGTACTTCATGAAGTACAGCTGGAAGGCAAGAAACGGATGGAAGTAGATGCTTTTCTGCGGGGCTATCAGTTGAAACCAGGAGACATGTTTAAAGATTCCAGGGAGTGATAAGCGATGTACGGATATGGTTATTATGGCTGGGGGATGGACCCCACGGTTCTGCTGCTTGTGATCGGAATGCTGCTTTCTCTGGTTGCATCCGCGAAACTGCACAGTACGTTTGCTGTTTATAAAAAGATTCGGAATCATTCCGGGATCACTGGCGCGGAAGCTGCACAGAGGATCTTAAGGGCAGCAGGTATCACGGATGTGCAGGTGGTTCCGATCAGGGGAAGCCTGACCGATCACTATGATCCAAGAACAAAAACAGTTTCCCTTTCTGAGGATATTTATGGAAGAAATTCACTGGCAGCAGTAGGCGTGGCAGCCCATGAATGCGGACATGCGATCCAGGATGCCATCAATTATGCGCCTCTGAACATCCGATCTGCCATTGTACCGGCAGCCAATATCGGCTCACAGCTTTCCTGGCCGCTGTTTATTGCGGGACTGATCTTTTCCATCCGTCCTCTGGTGACTTTGGGAATTGTTCTGTTTTCACTGGCAGTACTTTTTCAGCTGGTAACTTTGCCGGTTGAGGTCAATGCGTCTTCCAGAGCGCTGAAAATGCTGGAAAGTACCGGGATTTTGGGTACAGATGAAAAAAAAGGAGCAAGAAAAGTACTGACAGCGGCAGCGCTTACTTATGTGGCAGCTCTGGCAGCATCGATTTTACAGCTTCTGAGACTGATTATCCTTGCAGGAGGTAGAGATCGTGATTAACAGCGGAGTAAATACAAGAGAACTGATTCTTGAGATCCTGCTGGAGATTGAGGAGGAAGGCGAGCACAGCCACATTGCGATCCGCAATGCCCTTTCCAAATATCAGTTCCTTCCAAAACAGGAACGTAGTTTTATAACGAGAGTATGTGAGGGAACCCTGGAATACAGGATCTACATTGATTATGTGATCGATTCTTTTTCCAAGGTTCCTGTAAATAAGATGAAACCACAGATCCGTGAGATTTTAAGAAGTGCGGTATATCAGCTGAAATTTATGGACAGTGTTCCGGACAGTGCTGTGTGCAATGAGGCTGTAAAGCTGGCACAGAGAAAAGGCTTTTATAATCTGAAACCTTTTGTTAACGGTGTACTTCGCACGATTGCCAGGGAAATAGGAAAACTGGAACTTCCATCCAGAGAGGAAGACGAGGTACGTTATCTCTCTGTGAAATATTCCATGCCGGAATATCTTGTAGAAAAATGGAAAGCTGCCTACGGTGTGAAGACAACCGAGAAGATCCTGGAAGATTTTCTGACAGAAAGACCGATCACTGTGCGGTGCCGGACGCATAAGGCTTCTCTTAAGGAGATTGTTACAAGCCTGAAAGCACAGGGAGTGACAGTACAGCAGGCACCATACCTTCCGTATGCCCTGAAGATTTCGGATTACAATCATATCCTGACACTGGATGCATTCCTCCAGGGAAAGATCCTTGTGCAGGATATCAGCTCCATGCTGGTGGCAGAGGCAGCCAGTCCGAAAAAGGGCGATTACATTATCGATATGTGTGCGGCGCCGGGTGGAAAAAGTATTCATGCTGCCGATAAAATGGGTGATTATGGAAATGTGGATGCAAGGGATGTAAGCCAGTATAAGGCAGACCTTATCAAGGAGAATATCCACAGAACCGGTGTGATCAATGTAGATGCGAAGGTTCAGGATGCGACCGTATATGATCCGGATTCCGAGCAGGCAGCGGATATCGTTATCGCAGATGTACCCTGCTCCGGATATGGAGTTATCGGTAAGAAGCCGGAGATCAAATATCGGGCAACACCACAGAAACAGGAAGAAATTGTAATGCTCCAGAGAATGATCCTGGATAAGGCGGCGAAATATGTGAAGCCGGATGGAACACTGATCTTCAGCACCTGTACCATTGCCCGTGAGGAAAACGAAGAAAATGTATTATGGTTTTTAAAGAACTATCCGTTTCGACTGGAAAGTCTGGACCCGTATATTCCGGAAGAACTTCACTGCAAATCCACAAAACTCGGGTATCTGCAGCTTCTGCCGGGGATACATAAGACAGACGGATTCTTTATTGCCAGATTCAGAAGGAAATAATAAAAATGACAGATATAAAATCCATGACAATGGAGGAACTGAAAAATCTGATGACAGAGATTGGCGAAAAGCCTTTCCGCGCAAAGCAGATCTATGCATGGCTTCATCAGCAGCTGGTTACCTCCTGGGATGAAATGACAAATCTTTCCAAAAGCCTCCGCGAGAAACTGTCGGTTTATCCGATTACAGCACTCAGCCAGGCAGATGTGAGGATTTCAAAAATCGACGGAACCAGGAAATACCTGTTCCAGTTGGAAGACGGAAATGTGATCGAGAGTGTTCTTATGAGATATCATCACGGAAACTCTGTATGTATTTCCTCACAGGTAGGGTGCCGTATGGGCTGCCGGTTCTGTGCTTCTACCATCGGAGGCCTGACCAGATGCCTGAAACCTTCCGAGATGCTGGACCAGATCTACCGGATACAGGCAGATACCGGAGAACGGGTGGCAAACGTGGTAGTGATGGGAACCGGTGAGCCGATGGACAATTATGATAATCTTGTCCGTTTTATCCGGATACTTACCGACGAAAACGGACTTGGCATCAGTCAGAGGAATGTAACGGTTTCTACCTGTGGCATTGTTCCGAAAATGTATGATCTGGCAGAAGAGAAACTGCAGATCACGCTGGCGCTTTCTCTTCATGCGCCTAATGATGAGAAACGTCAGGAACTGATGCCGATCGCCAATAAATATTCCATGGATGAGGTTCTGGATGCCTGCAGAAACTACTTCGACAAAACAGGCAGAAGGATCACTTTTGAGTACAGCCTTGTGGCTGGTGTGAATGACAGTGAGGAAGATGCAAAACAGCTGGCCGGCCGTATTAAGGGGATTAACTGTCATGTGAATCTGATTCCGGTTAATCCGATCAAGGAGCGTTCCTATGTGAGGTCTACTCGACAGGCTGTGGAGAATTTCAAAATAAAACTTGAAAAATACGGAATTAATGTTACTATTAGAAGGGAAATGGGCAGTGACATTGACGGTGCCTGTGGACAGCTAAGAAAAAGTTACATGGAAAAAACAGAAAGCGAGAAGTGACATGAGGATATACTCAGCTACTGATGTAGGGCAGAAGCGGAAGATGAATCAGGATTACGTGTTTGTGTCTGAAGGTCCGGTAGGAAATCTGCCTAATCTATTCACAGTCGCGGACGGGATGGGTGGCCATAACGCCGGTGACTATGCATCCTCACATGCAGTACGGATCCTTGTGGATGAAATCCGTGAAGATGCGGATTACAATCCGGTGAAGGTTATTCGTCATGCGATAGAAACTGCAAATACGGAGATCAGAAACCGTGCGCAGGAAGACGAGAACCTCCGGGGCATGGGAACCACTATGGTAGTGGCGACTATTGTAGATCAGTATGCCTATGTGGCCAATGTAGGTGACAGCCGTTTGTACGTGATCCAGGACGGAATCCACCAGATCACCAGAGACCATTCACTGGTTCAGGAAATGGTGAAAATGGGTGAGATCAGTGAAGAGGAAGCACGGAACCATCCGGATAAGAACATTATTACACGGGCACTTGGCGCAGAGAAAACGGTGGATGTGGACTTTTTTGACCTGAAACTTGAGGAGGGATGTACGATCCTTATGTGTTCAGATGGTCTCAGCAATATGGTTGCAGATGAGAAGATTGAAGAGATCATATCCGATCCGGAAGCAGATATTGATCAGAAGGGCAGTGCGCTCCTTCGGGAAGCAAATCAGAATGGTGGTAAGGATAATATTGCAATCGTACTGGTAGAACCATTCACGAATGAGGTGGAAACATGTTGAAGACGGGAATGATCATAGCCGAGCGCTATGAGATCGTAGGAAAAATCGGAACTGGCGGAATGGCAGATGTCTATAAGGCTATGGATCATAAGCTGAACCGCTTTGTGGCAGTGAAGGTCCTGAAACCGGAATTTCGGGAGGACACCACGTTCATCAAGAAATTCAGAAGTGAGGCTCAGGCTGCAGCCGGTCTTACCCATCCGAATATTGTCAATGTATTTGACGTAGGAGATGACGGTGGTGTTTATTACATTGTCATGGAACTGATCGAGGGAATCACCCTGAAGGAATATATTTCCAAAAAAGGCAAGCTCTCTATCAAAGAAGCTACAAGTATTGCTATCCAGGTCTCAATGGGACTGGAGGCTGCACACAACCATGGAATCGTGCACAGAGATGTGAAACCGCAGAATATCATTATTTCCACAGATGGTAAAGTGAAGGTGACGGATTTTGGAATTGCCAGAGCTGCGTCATCCAACACCATCAGTTCCAATGTGATGGGATCTGTACATTACAGCTCTCCTGAGCAGGTGAGAGGCGGATACAGCGATGAGAAGAGTGATATTTATTCTCTGGGAATCACACTGTATGAGATGGTAACAGGAAGAGTACCTTTTGACGGAGATACGACCGTTGCCATTGCGATCAAGCATCTTCAGGAAGAAATGGTTCCGCCAAGTGTGTATACACCGGATCTTCCGTACAGTCTGGAACAGATCATACTGAAATGTACACAGAAGAGCGTGGATCGCCGTTATACCCGAATGGAAGATGTGATCGCAGATCTGAAACATTCACTGATCGATCCGCAGGGGGATTTTGTGAAGCTGACAACTGTGGATACAGATGCGAAGACAGTTGTGATCTCAGAGGAAGAGCTTGGAGAGATTAAACACACTCCGAAGCAGATCACCAAGGCGGAAACAGCTGCTCTTGAGAAAGAAGAGTATGATGATAATGACTATGATGACGCGGAAGATGACTACGAATCCGGGAAAAGATCCGGAAAGAAAAAGAAACATGGAGCTGGAAGAGGACTGACGATCGCTGCATTACTTGGCGGTACAGTTCTGCTGGTTGTTCTTGTGGTCGTTCTCGGACGTGCAGCCGGGCTTTTTGGAACAGGAAGTTCGAAGAGTAACAAGGCAGAACAGAAAGCAGAAAGCGCATCAGACAGCATGGCAACAGTTCCGGATCTTGTAGGAAAGACAGAGGATGAGGCCAAGGCTCTTGCAAATGATGCACATCTCGGTGTACAGATGGCAGGAGAAGAGGCATCTGATCAGGAGAAAGGCAAGATTTCCCGTCAGGAAACAGCAGCAGGAACTCAGGTTGCGGAATATACAACAGTGAAATACTGGGTAAGTACCGGAACACAGCAGATCACGATTCCGGATCTGGATGGACGTACAGGAATTGATGCCCAGCAGACACTGGAAGATCTGGGCCTTAAGGTAACTGTTCAGAAGGAGTACAGTGATACCGATGATAACGGATATGCGCTTGTAGATCCTGGATATGTATACAGCGTAGAGCCGGCAGCAGGCACTTCTGTTCAGGCTGGTTCTTCAGTAACGCTGACAGTCAGCCGTGGCGTTGATTATGGCGATAATGCCGAAGTTCCAAGCGTTGTTGGAATGAGCAAGGATGATGCACTTACAACTTTAGGTAAGTTTATCGATATTCAGATTACAGAGCAGCAGAGCTCAGAAGCAACCGGAACTGTGATTGCACAGGAGCCGGAAGCTTACGCGGCAGCAGATCCGGATCAGCCAGTCTATCTGACGATCAGTTCCGGAGATCAGGTACCGTCTGCAGACAGTACAGCATCTGCAGACAGCACGGCGACGACAGACAGTACAACAACTACAGATAGTACCGCAGCTACAGACAGTACGGCAGCTACAGATAATACAGCTTCCACAGACAGTACAGCATCTGCAGACAATACTGCCTCCACAGGAAGTGCAGCCTCCGGTTCCGGCTGGAAATGTACACAGGTTCTGGATACACCGTCCGGTTATAATGGAGGAGCGATCCGTCTGGAACTGATCCAGGATGTCAATGGAGAGCCGACAGCAACCAAGATCATTGACGGACAGAAAGTAAGCTTCCCGTATCAGCTGGATGTGACCGGAGCAGACGGAGTCTCAACCGGTACGATCTATCTCTACGAGGAGACAGATGGAAATTATCAGCAGCTTGGAACCTACACCGTTACTTTCAAGAAAGCTGACTGATCATGCAGGGAAAAATAATCAAAGGTATTGCCGGATTCTACTATGTATATGCAGAAGACGGCAATACATACGAATGCAGGGCGAAAGGCATTTTTCGAAAAGATAAGCGAAAGCCCCTGGTAGGTGACAATGTGGACATTACAGTCCTGGATGAAAAAGAACTGGAGGGAAGCGTGACCGGGATCCATAAACGCAGAAATTCCCTGATCCGTCCGGCGGTAGCCAATGTGGATCAGGCACTTGTGATCTTTGCCATGGATAACCCGAAACCCAATTTCATGCTTCTGGATCGTTTTCTTATCATGATGGAGCGGGAAGATGTTCCGGCAGTCATCTGCTTTAATAAAAAAGATCTGGCAACAGCGGAAGAACTGGAGTTTCTGTATGAGACCTATCAGAGCTGTGGCTATCAGGTAATATTATCAAGCGCACTGAAGGGAGAGGGGCTTGGCGAGATAGAAGCCGTGCTGAAAGGCAAGACGACAGTTGTAGCAGGCCCTTCGGGAGTTGGAAAGTCTTCTCTTACCAATTCTCTTCAGGAAGAAGTGGAGATGGAGACCGGCGAGATCAGCCGCAAACTGAAACGCGGAAAACATACCACACGCCACGCACAGATCATACCGGTTTCACAGGATACTTTTCTTGTGGATACACCGGGATTTTCCTCCTTATATATTGAAAATATGGAGGAACAGGAACTGAAGGATTATTTTCCTGAGTTCCGAAAATATGAAGGACAGTGCCGTTTCCAGGGCTGTCGTCATATACACGAACCGGGCTGTGCCGTTAAGGAAGCCCTTGAGAACAATGAGATCAGCAGACTCCGGTATGAGGATTATCTGGAGCTGCATCAGGAATTAAAAGAGAAAAGGAGATACTGAGTCATGGAATACCGATTGTGCCCGTCGATTTTATCCGCAGATTTTAACCGACTGGGAGAACAGATTAAAATTCTGGAAAAAGAAGGCGTAGAATATCTGCATATTGATGTTATGGATGGAGATTTTGTCCCGAGCATTTCTTTTGGAATGCCGGTGATCAAGTCGATCCGGAAAGAATCCAACATGTTTTTCGACGTACATTTGATGGTAACAGAACCGGAAAGATATATTCGCGATTTTGTGGAGTGTGGAGCAGATTCCATTACCGTACATGCAGAGGCATGTGAGGATCTGGAGCGCACACTGGAGCAGATCAAAGCTGCCGGTGTAAAAGCGGCTGTTTCTATTAAACCATCCACACCGGTCAATGACATCAGTCATCTTCTCGAAGACGTGGATATGGTTCTGGTGATGACTGTTCAGCCTGGATTTGGCGGACAGAAGTACATGGATGAGTGCACAGAGAAGATCCAGGAGCTTCGTGAGCTTATTGATGAGGAAGATCTTGATGTTGATATTCAGGTAGACGGCGGCATCAATGATGATACACTGGAGACAGTTATGCGTGCCGGTGCCAACTTCATGGTTGCAGGATCCTGGGTATTTAAAGGCGATGTAGCCGCAAATGTGCGACATATCACAGGCAGGATTCACGATATTAAAGAAAAGCTGGACTGAAAATGATCGATACAGTAATAATCAGCGGGGGCAATATCCAGAATGGTTTTGCCCTCGATTTTTTAAAAAAAAGAATAAAAGAAGGCGGAAGAGAAAGCCTTGCCCTTGTTGCGGCAGACAGTGGAATGGAATGGTTCATGAGGAACCGGGAATTTATTCCGGATCTTGCAGTAGGGGATTTTGACAGCCTTTCAGAAGAAGGAAAAAAATACATGGAAAGTCTGAATGGACTTAAGATCATCAGGCTGAAACCGGAAAAAGATGATTCAGATACACAGTCAGCAGTCAATCACATGATCAGTGAAGGAAGCAGAGAAATACTGATCTTTGGGGCAACCGGAACAAGGCTGGATCATGTGCTCGCTAATCTCGGACTGCTTTCTATGGGAAGAGAAAAAGGAGTTCATATCGCACTTGCAGATCAGTGGAATTACATTACCCTGGTCGACAGTGGAACAGTTTTGAAAAAAGAAGAACAGTTTGGAAAATATGTTTCTTTCTTTACAGTTGGAGGGGATGTATCCGGGCTGACTCTGAAAGGTTTCAAATATCCTCTGGATGGATATGATCTGACTGTTGCTGACAGCGGCCTTACCGTCAGCAATGAGATTGCTGCGGAAACAGCGGAAGTTACATATGACAGAGGATCACTGCTTATGATCATGTCCAGAGATTAACACAGACCGGGAATTCATCCACAAAAAAGGACTTGTCAGAAAAACCACCAAAGATCCGGAAAAGTTGACAGTAATTGGTTGCAGACAGAGTTTGTGGGTGGTAAGATGTAAAAAAACTGTCAGGGAAGAAGGAAGAGTATGAAAACTGGAAAGAACAGACAGACGGGAAATCAGAACCCCTTTAATCCACAGTCATCCGGACAGGGAAGTCCTTATGGAAATGCCGGAGGAACACCGTTTGGAGGCGGAATGGGAAATGCCGGGGGAGCACCGTTCGGCGGTGGCTCCGGAGGTTTTGGAGGCGGCTCATTCGGAGGTGGAATGGGAAATGCCGGAGGAACACCATTTGGCGGTGGCTCCGGGAAATACAATGGACAGTTTGGATACAATGGAATGTCACCGATGAATACCAGGAAACGTACACGCTTTTCGAAATTGTTTCTGATCGTCTCACTTATTGTTTCTGTGATCTTTTTCCTGCTTGGAGAGGTTATTTACAGAACGCTGATCACAGGAGTGAATTCTGTGGTATTTATGGGAGTCTACTTTGCTTTGTTCGGACTGCTTTTGTCCATTGGACTTTTTGTTGTGGCGAAGATTTCTGATCTGGAGATCACATCGAATAAGATCCTGCTTGTCGGTGGCTGTGTCCTTTTGCTGTTAATACTTGGAATCCTGTTTGAATTTATTTATGAGCTGGATTTCAGTTCTGTGAGGACAGTAGCGGATAATTATGTTTTTGCGATCGATAATTCCGGTTCCATGCAGGACAATGATCCCAATCAGGAACGAGTGGCCGCGATCAAACAGCTTTTAAGTAACCGTGATGAGGATGTGGAATTTGCGGTATATACATTTTCAGAGGATATCCGCTGCATTCGTGAAATGATGCCGGTTTCCGCAGGAATCGAAGACTTTACCACAGAACCAAATGGAGGAACCCCTATTGTAGGTGTGCTGGGGAAGATCATGGATGACATGGAATCCGGAGCATTGCCCTACGATGAGGGAACACAGGTGATCCTTCTGACAGATGGATATGCAACGGATAATGGTTTCTTTGACTTCCGGTTAAATAAGATCCTGAAGAAATATAACAGCAAAAAAGTAAGCGTCAGCACAGTTGGACTGGGAAGCGTTGATGAGAATATGCTGAATGATATTTCCGGAAAAACAGGCGGAATCAGTGTGAGAACAGATAATGTAGACGAGCTTGCAACGGCAATGGCATCTGCGGTGCGTGTAACAGATACCAGCAGAAACCTTCTTTCTGCCCGTGCGAGAACGAATTATAACTGGGCATATGCGCTGATGCGTATTGTTTTCCTGATCATTCTTGGTGCCGGTTTCCTGGGGATCAAGCTTTTGGCAGTGGACAATACAGCGAACCTGGGAATGATCCTGATCTCGTCACTGATCGGGATCGTGTTGGGAGCTCTGATCATGGAAGTAGGCCTGAGCCTGATCCTGAACGAATTTTTTGCACGTCTTCTGATGACGCTGCTGTTTGGAATGATGATCACGACTCTGGAAAAGACGATCGTAGAAACAGCAAGCGGAAATATAGGTGTCAGATTTATGTGATCATGTGACTGTCGGTCACTTTGTAAACAGTGATATTATGTGGGATCCACTGGTATATCAAAGATACAGATAAGGTGTACAAAAGAGCTTCGGTGTGGTATAATTCATCCGTATTGAGGCTCTTTTTACGTGTGAAATACTGTAAGATCAAGTTATTCATAGGAGGAATATAGAGAAATGAAACTGGGAATCGTGGGACTTCCGAATGTAGGAAAAAGTACACTTTTTAATTCACTGACCAAGGCCGGAGCAGAGTCAGCCAACTATCCGTTCTGTACTATTGACCCGAATGTGGGTGTTGTAACGGTACCGGATGAAAGACTGAATCTTCTGGGAGATTTTTACAAATCAAAGAAAGTAACACCTGCAGTGATCGAATTCGTTGACATCGCGGGACTTGTAAAAGGTGCATCCAAGGGAGAGGGACTCGGAAACCAGTTCCTTGCAAACATCCGTGAGGTAGATGCTATTGTTCATGTAGTACGCTGCTTTGAAGATTCCAATGTTGTCCATGTAGATGGAAATATTGATCCGCTCCGTGACATTGAAACGATCAATCTGGAGCTCGTTTTCTCAGATCTTGAGATCCTTGAGAGAAGAATTGCCAAGGTTACCAAGACAGCACGTATGGACAAAGAGGCTGCCAAAGAGCTTACATTCCTCGAAAAAGTAAAGGCTCATCTGGAGGACGGACAGCTTGCCATCACTCTTGAGACAGAGAATGAAGATGAGGATGCATGGCTTGCAACCTATAACCTTCTTACAGCGAAACCGGTGATCTATGCAGCCAACGTTGCAGAAGATGATATTGCGGATGATGGAGCAAATAATGCACATGTACAGGCTGTGCGTGAGTATGCATCCAAACAGAACAGCGAGGTATTTGTGATCTGCGCACAGATCGAGGAAGAGATTTCCGAGCTGGACGAGGATGAGAGAAAGATGTTCCTTGAGGATCTGGGACTTACTGAGTCAGGACTTGAGAAACTGGTACGTGCAAGCTATCATCTTCTCGGACTTATGAGTTTCCTGACAGCAGGAGAAGATGAGACAAGAGCATGGACGATCAAGATCGGAACCAAGGCACCTCAGGCAGCAGGTAAGATCCATACAGATTTCGAACGCGGATTTATCAAGGCAGAGGTTGTAAATTACCAGGATCTTCTGGACTGTGGTTCCTATGCAGGTGCCAGAGAGAAAGGCCTTGTCCGTATGGAAGGAAAAGATTACGTTGTACAGGATGGAGATGTGATCTTATTCCGATTTAATGTTTGATCATCAGCAGTCAGTAATTAACGGGCAGAGAAAAATCGGTATCAAGAATATATAACAGGTGATTTTATGGATATGTCAATTCGTTTTCCCGGCCTGAAACTGGTTTTGGACTATGTTCCGAAATCATTTGAGATTTTTGGATTTGAGATTACGATCTATGGTGTTCTGATCGCAGTCGGAATGCTCCTCGGAATCTTTTTTGTGGTGCTGGAAGCCAGAAGAAATCATGAGGATCCGGATGGATATCTGGATCTGACTATCATAACGCTGATCGCAGGCGTGATCGGTGCAAGGCTTTTGTATGCGGCTTTTTCGTGGAGTCTGTACAAAAATGATCCGGGGCAGATCCTGAATGTACGATCCGGTGGAATGCTTTTTTATGGTGGCCTTCTGGGCGGAGTCCTGAGCGGCGCGGTTTACTGCCGGCTCCGCAAAAAGCCATTCTGGAAAATGGCAGATCTTGCCTGTATGGGAATCCTTATCGGGCAGATAATAGGAAAGTGGGGAAGTTTCTTTAACAGAGAATCGTTCGGAGAATATGCAGATAATATTTTTTCCATGCAGATTCCGCTGACTGTGGTAAGAGCAGGAGAGGTAACTACCGCGATGCGCGAAAATCTTCAGACCGCAGACGGATTATCCTGGATCATAGCGCAGCCACTGTTTTTATATGAGAGTCTCTGGTGTCTGCTTGTATTTCTGATGCTTATGATGCATCTTCGAAAAAGGGTATTTCAGGGAGAGATTTTTTTGAGATATCTGGCGGGATATGGTCTGGGGAGAGCTGTGATCCAGTGGTTCCGCACAGATAAGGTATATTTTCCGGGAACAGAAATTGATGTTTCCTTAGTGATTTCAGGTGTGCTTTTTGTCTTATGTACAGTGATCGTTACGGTGAAGCTTGTAATGGCGAGGAAGCGTGCCCGGGTACGAAAGAGAAGAATCGAAAAAGATTACCAGGCAGAAAAAGAAGCCGCAGAACAAAGAGAACAGGCAATGGAGAATCTGGAAACAGAAACTGTACAGGGAGAAAAATATGAGTCAGGAGAAAATACGTCAGAAGGAGAAGAACCTCCGCAGAGCAGCACTTCTTCAGCAGTTGCAGGAGGAACGGAAGAAACTGGACAACCAGATCCAGTCCCGGAGCGACCTTCTGAAGAATCTGGAAGCCAGTCAGAGAGTTGACCGCATTCTGGAATTATACTATCAGAACTGAAACGATTTCAGAACATAAGAAAGCACTGTCCGGCAGGAAAAGTCAGAAAGACATATCCTGCAGGACAGTGCTTTTTTATATAATACAAAAGAACTTCCGGGCAGGTGTGTGCCATGGCAATATCAGTACATTTTACGAAAATCCAGAGGGGTGGTCCCGGTGATCTTACGGAACATGGCAATAAAATGACTGGCATCGGAGAAACCGGAAGCACCGGCAACATCCTGGATCTTCATATCCGGTTTGGACAGAAGGAGCTCTCTGGCGCGGCTGATACGGTACATTGTAACATACTCATAAACAGAGCAGCCAAGGAAGCGCTGAAACAGACGGGAGAGATACTGAGGAGAAACAAAAACACTCTGGCTCAGCTCGGCGGCTGTGATGTCATTCTGGTAACTGGTTTCGATTTCTTTTATTACAGGGAGCACATATCTCTGATAAAGCGGATTATCCTGGATTTTGGGAGAGGCAGCGCAGTCCATGAAATTCATAAGAAGATTGTAACAGTCCGAGGAAAGCGATTTCATATTCGGTGTCGGCTGGTGGTATTTTCGAAGGGAATAGGAGATCAGTTTACGGATATTTAAGCCCTGCTCTTTCGGGGTGAGGATCACTTCCTGATTGTCTGTCATAGAAGGGATACTGCCTGCGAGAGTCCCGGTAAATGTGGCAAACATGGTAATCCATGAGGTGGATTCCCGGTGATAGGAGTGGGGAACCGATGGTGCGATGAGAATCCCCTCGTTTGCACCCAGGGTATATTGTTTCCCGCGGACTTCGATACGTCCGGTACCTTTTTCCGTCTGGAGATAATGGTAGTAGGGATAGCCATCCGGGCGTGATATGTTATCCTGGTTCCAGTGATTCCCAAGAGATTCAAACATAAACGGAGCACTGACGGGAGTGTTTCTGAAATAAATAGACATATTCTTCACCTGTTTCTAAATGTTATATATTTTGGTGAAACATATTATACCATAATCTTTAAGTTTATACTATAATAATGTACAGACAGAAATGAAGTAACGAAAATACAACTGTAAAACACAGTATTTCAGGAAATTCAGTCAATATTTACCGGAATACAAAAGCCGGACAGGAGGAAAACATGAAAAAATTTGATTATTCTCTGGTGAAAGATCCACAGTATTTCTGTGACGGAAGAATGGAAGCGCATTCGGACCACATGTATTATCGCAGTGAGGAAGAACGGGAAGATGAGGAAACCTCCTATCGCCACAGCCTCAACGGACTCTGGAAATTCCACTATGCAAGAAATTATGCAAGTACAGTTGCAGGATTTGAGGAGGACGCATATTCCTGCAAGGACTGGGAAGATATTTATGTACCGGCGCATATCCAGATGGAAGGATATGATGTACCACAGTATGCCAATGTCCAGTATCCATGGGAAGGTCACGAGGAACTTCACCCGGGACAGATCCCGGAGCGTTTTAACCCGGTGGGAAGCTATGTGAAATATTTCCATGTGCCGGAAAACATGAAAGGAAAAAGAGTATTTATCTCTTTCCAGGGAGCAGAAAGCGGACTGGCTTTGTGGCTCAACGGAACTTTTGTGGGATACAGTGAAGATTCTTTTACCCCTTCAGAATTTGAGCTTACAGAGTATCTGAAAGAGGGCGAGAACAAACTGGCAGCCCAGGTATTCAAATGGACAGCCAGCAGCTGGTGCGAAGACCAGGACTTTTTCCGCTTTTCCGGAATTTACAGAGATGTTTATCTTTATACCGTGCCGGAGGTTCATGTCTATGATCTTAAGATCCGTGCGATCCCGGATGAGACCCTTAAAAAAGCAAGTCTTGAGATCGTGACAAAAACCTGGGGAAAAGGAAAACTGAAACTTATACTTTCCAGAAAAGGCGAGATCCTTTTGCAGGATGAAAAAGCTCTGGACGGTGAAGATACCTGTACATGGGAAATTTTAAACCCTCTGCTCTGGAGTGCGGAAGAACCGAATCTCTATGATCTTGACATGGAAGTGTATGATGAGAACGGAATGCTCCAGGAGATCATTCCTGAAAAAGTCGGTTTCCGCCGCTTTGAGATGAAAGACGGTATTATGACCCTCAACGGCAAACGTATTGTGTTTAAGGGAGTAAACCGTCATGAATTCAGCTCCGTCACGGGAAGACACGTATCCCGGGAGGAACTGATCCAGGATATTATGACTATGAAGCAGAACAACATCAATGCCATCCGTACCTGCCATTATCCGGATGCTTCTCCGATCTACCGCCTCTGTGATGAGTACGGCATTTATATGATCGCGGAAAACAATCTGGAATCTCATGGTTCCTGGGATGTGGCAGAACTTACAGGAGACTACACAGATATTGTTCCTCATAACAAACCGGAATGGCTTGGTATGATGCTGGATCGTGTAAATTCCATGTACCAGCGTGACAAAAATCACCCGGCAATCCTGATCTGGTCATGTGGAAATGAGTCCTTTGGTGGAAAAGATATCTTTGAGATGTCCGAATTTTATCGTAAGAATGATCCTACAAGACTTGTGCATTATGAAGGCCTTTTCCATGACAGAAGCTATAATGCAACCAGCGATATGGAAAGCCAGATGTATCCGTCTGTAGAAGCAATTAAGGAATTCCTAGCAAAAGATGACAGCAAGCCGTTTATCTGCTGCGAGTACACTCATGCAATGGGAAATTCCTGTGGCGCAATGCATAAATATACAGATTTTACTGACACAGAACCGAAATATCAGGGTGGTTTCATCTGGGATTACATTGACCAGTCCATTTATAAAAAAGACCGCTACGGAAAAGAATTCCAGGCATACGGCGGTGATTTCGGTGAGCGTCCGACGGATTATAATTTCAGTGGAAACGGTATTGCATATGGCGGTGACAGAACTCCGTCTCCGAAGATGCAGGAGGTCAAATTCAATTACCAGAATATCACTGCGGAGGTAACAGAAAATGCTGTAAAAGTTATCAACAAAAACCTGTTTGTAAATACCGATACGTTCCGCTGTGAAGTGACTCTTGCAAAGAATGGACATGTTCTTTGTACAGAGACACTGGAGACATCCGTAGAGCCGTTAAGCGAAAAAACATACGCCCTTCCTTTTGGAAAACAGCAGAGAGCGGGCGAATATACAGTGACCGTATCCTTCCTTCTCAGAGAAAAAACACTCTGGGCAGAGGCAGGACATGAGGTTGCATTTGGACAGTATGTTTACAAGGTAGAAGGAGAGGAGAAAGCTCCGGTTTCCGGTGTGGAGATCGTGAGAAGCCTTCACAACATCGGCGTTCGCGGAGAGAATTTTGAGGTGATGTTCTCCGTTCTCAATGGTGGGCTGGTTTCGTATAAATATGCAGGAAGAGAAATGATCGAGGCAATTCCGAAGCCGAATTTCTGGAGAGCACCTACAGATAATGACTGTGGAAATCAGATGCCGATGCGTTACGCACAGTGGAAGATTGCCAGCATGTACGCAAGCCACAAAGAGTTCCGCAGGGGAATGTATGGTCCGTCCAACGCCCCGGAGACAACTGTCCATGATAACAGTGTGGAGGTTGCCTTTACTTACATCATGCCGACGACACCGGTCAGCGAGTGCCGCCTTGCCTACGAAGTATTCGGAGATGGAAGGGTAAAAACTGCCCTGACCTATGATCCGGTAAAAGAACTGGGGGATATGCCGGAGTTTGGTGTACTCTTTAAATTCAATGCAGATTATGACCATGTCAAGTGGTATGGACTTGGACCTGCGGAAACTTATGCAGACCGCAAACATGGCGCAAAACTTGGCATCTATGAGAATATGGTGACAGACAATCTGGCACGTTATCTGGTACCGCAGGAATGTGGCAGCAAAGAAGGCGTACGCTGGGCAAAGATCACAGACAGAAAGGGCAGGGGAATGCTCTTTGAGATGGATGAGAAAAACGGCCCGATGATGTTCTCCGCACTTCCATATACCCCTCATGAAATGGAAAATGCCATGCATCCATATGAACTTCCGGAAATCCATTATACTGTTGTCCGTGCCGCAAAGGCACAGATGGGTGTGGGAGGAGATGACAGCTGGGGTTCCTATACCCACCCGGAATATCTTCTTGACACCGATAAAAAAATGGAATTTTCTTTTGTATTCAAAGGACTTTAAATGTCATAAAAAAACAGAACATAAAGGCTGAAAAAAAGCTTCCGGAAACCATCCGGAAGCTTTTTTATTTCATAATAATGCACAGAAAATATACATGCTGAAAAAAAACCTGTGGATATTTCATGAAAAGAAAAAAAACTTGGATATGCACTTGTTTTTTCATGGTAAATAGTTTAGAATGATTACATAAGTGGTAGAAAGTGGTGAATAGTGGTAGCGAATGGGGCTGAGTGGCAGAACACACCATTTGCACCCTGGAAACACGAAGGGGAGAATCGTGTTTCACGAGAGTAGGTGGGTTTCATGTTCATGGGCGAGTATAATCATACGATCGATGCGAAGGGGCGTCTGATCATCCCATCCAGGTTCAGGGAACTCTTAGGGGAAGAGTTCGTACTGACCAGAGGGCTCGATGGTTGCCTTTCCATTTATCCGATGGATGAATGGGCTGCCTTTGAAGAGAAACTCCGAGCATTACCACTTACAAATAAAGACGCAAGAACCTTTTCACGTTTCTTTGTAGCCGGAGCTACGACATGCCAACTGGATAAGCAGGGGAGAATTCTGGTGCCGCAGACGCTGCGCCAATTCGCTGGTCTGGAGAAGGATGTGGTGCTTACGGGTAATCTGAACCGGATTGAGGTATGGAGCAAGGAGAAGTGGAGCGAGAATTGCAATTATGATGACATGGACAGCATTGCGGAGAGCATGCAGAACATTGGAATCGTCATTTGAGCATAGCGCAGGTAGAAATCCCACAGGAGACGGATATGGAATTTAAGCATAAATCTGTATTACTCGATGAGACCATTGAAGGCTTAAGGGTAAAGCCGGATGGAATCTATGTGGATGGCACTTTAGGAGGAGCGGGACACGCCACAGAGGTGTGTAAGAAACTTTCTGCCAAGGGGAGATTTATTGGCATAGATCAAGACCAGGATGCGATAATTGCTGCGAGTGAACGGCTGTCAGCCTTTAATCAGGTGACAATCATTCGCAGCAATTATTGTTACATGGCAGATGAGTTAAGATCCCGTGGCATTGAGAAAGTGGACGGGATCCTGCTGGATTTAGGAGTGTCATCTTATCAGCTGGATAACGAAGAGAGAGGTTTTTCCTATCGGTATGATTCTCCTCTGGACATGCGAATGGACAGAAGGCAGAGCCGTACAGCCGGAGATATTGTCAACGGCTATGAAGAACGGGAACTTTATCGTATTATCCGCGATTACGGCGAAGATAAATTCGCCAAGAATATAGCGAAACATATCGTGGCTGCCAGAGCGCAGGCACCGATTCAGACAACCGGGGAACTGACAGAAATCATAAGGGGAGCCATCCCCATGAAAGTACAGGCTACAGGAGGACATCCGGCCAAGAGGACTTTTCAGGCGATACGCATTGAGCTGAACAGAGAGCTTGATGTGCTCCGTGATTCTCTGGACGGAATGATCGATCTTCTGGATGACGGAGGAAGGATCTGTATCATCACATTCCATTCTCTGGAAGACAGGATCGTAAAAACGATTTTCCGCAAAAATGAAAATCCATGTACCTGTCCGCCGGATTTTCCGGTTTGTGTATGCGGAAAGAAATCAAAAGGTAAAGTGATCACAAGGAAACCGATCCTTCCTAGTGAACAGGAGATGGAGGAGAATCCGAGATCAAAAAGTGCGAAGCTTCGTATTTTTGAACGAAAGCTGTAAATGAGTTTTTAAAGATGGAAGGTAGGCAAATGGCGAAGACAGGAAGAGGGACTACAGCCAGAAGAAATCGGAATACCGTCAGGAACAGCAGAGAAATGTATGTTCAGGGAAATGCGGTAAAAAGGTTACAGGAAGTTCCTCGCAGAACTGATCTGCCCGATGTACAGGAAAGGCGTCGGCTGGCCCGGGAGAGAAATCAGAAATCCGCAGTTCCGGTAACACCTGCGAAGCAGGCGGCGAACAGGAAGATACAGCGGAACAGAGAAAAAGCGATGGCTATGAATAAAGGTTTCGTTCTGTTTCTCACTGCGGTTTCCATTGCGGTATTATTTACCTGCATCAATTATCTGCAGGTAAAATCAGAAATCACGGCGAGTATGAAAAATGTTGCAAATCTGGAATCTGAGCTTGCCCAGCTGAAGGAAGATAACGATGCATATTACAGTCAGGTTACTTCTGATGTTGATATCAGCGCGATCAAGAAAAAGGCAATCGGCGAGCTTGGGATGAAATATCCTTCTGAGGATCAGATACAGACATATGTTACCGAGGGTAACAGCTATGTAAGACAGTATCAGGATGTGGATACGCACAAGTAACAGATGTACAGTTTTTTGAGCAGGTGATCGATTGAGTACAAGAAGGCGCAGGCCGGTAAAAAAAATTAATAAGAATATGAAAAAAAAGCTGGCAGTACTATTTTCTTTAGTGGTGTTGGCTTTAGTTGGTTTGGTGGCAAGAATTACCTATATTAATGCCACAAGCGGAAGCAAATACAGAAAACAGGTGCTGAGTCAGGCACAGCAGAAATATGAAAATCAGACACTCCCCGCCAAAAGGGGAGATATTTATGACCGGAATGGAAATATTCTGGCAACAAGTAATAAAGTTTATAATGTGATTCTTGACTGTCTGGAAGTTAACAAGGATGAAGATTCCGTGGAGCCGACCATCAAGGCTCTTGTGGAAGTACTTGGCCTGGATGAGGAGGAGATGCGTAAGCTTCTCAACGATGACAGCACAAAGAGCAGTCAGTATCAGATTGTCAAGAAACAGATCTCCATGGATGATAAGAAAGCCTTTGAGAGCTATGAGAATCCGGGGGATGACAGCGAGCTGAGCGCCGCTCAGAAGAAAGAGCGTTCCAAGGTCACAGGAGTATGGTTTGAGGAGGATTACTTAAGATCTTATCCGTTCAACGAAACAGCCTGTGACACCATTGGTTTTACACTTTCCAGAGATGTGGCAGATGCAGGTCTGGAGGGTTATTACAATGCAACGCTTACCGGTGTTGACGGAAGACAGTATGGATACATCAACAATAATTCTGATGTGGAGCAGACGATCATAGAGCCCACCGACGGAAAAAGCATAGAAACTTCCCTTGACCTGGGGCTTCAGCAGATTGTGGAGAAGTATGTAAATACTTTTGAAGAAAAAATGGGAGCCAAGAATGTCGGTGTCATTATCGAAGATCCAAAAACAGGAGAAATTCTGGCCATGGATGGTGGTGACCGTTACGATCTGAATAATCCGAGAGACCTTTCCAACGTTTATTCCGAGAGTGAGATTGCGGCCATGAACGATGAGGAAACCGTAGATGCTCTGAACGGAATGTGGAGTAATTTCTGTGTGACAGACGCATACGAACCGGGATCAGTAGTAAAGCCCATTGTTATGAGTTCTGCTCTTGAGATGGGAGCCATTTCCGAGACAGATAATTTTGTCTGTGACGGAGGACAGTCCTTTGGTGCGGAAGGAGCTACGACATTTATTAAATGCGCGGTATGGCCCGATGCCCATGGAACAGAAGCACTTTCCGATGTTATTGCCAATTCCTGTAACGATGGTATGATGCAGATCGCGGCGAAAATGGGAAAAGATAATTTCCTCAAAACGCAGAGTACGTTCAACTTCGGAACAAGAACCGGTATTGACCTTCCGAATGAGGGAAGCGGTGTAATCCACACCAGCGAGACCATGGGAGAGACAGAGCTTGCATGTTCCGCATTTGGACAGGGATATACGCTGACGATGATCCAGGAGATCAACGCCATGTGTTCCGTTATCAATGGTGGATATTATTATCAGCCACATCTGGTAACCAGGATCAAAGACAGCAGTGGTGGAATTGTGAAGACGATTTCTCCGACTCTGATGAAACAGACCATTTCCGAGAAGATATCCGCAGATATCCGCTCCTATATGGCAGCCAGTGTAGATCACGGTACCAGCCGTACTTCTAAGGTTCAGGGCTACAGCTCCGGTGGTAAAACCGGTACAGCCGAGAAGCTTCCACGAGGCAATGGCAAATATCTGGTATCTTTTATCGGCTTTGCACCGGTGGATGATCCGGCTCTTGTGATTTACGTTGTTGTAGATGAGCCGAATGTAGAGGATCAGGCAAGCAGTACTTATGCACAGTATATTGCCCAGGGAATCCTTTCCGAAGCGCTTCCGTATCTGAATGTGCAGCCGGATGAGGCTGAGGACGGCGAAGTTCCGACTACAGAACTGTGGGATATCTTTAAGGGAATCAGTGATTCCGCAACAGGATCTGCTACTGACGGACAGAAGGAAGCAATCTCCAATGAAGATGTTCCAAGCCCGCCGGAAGATGCTTCCGAGGACGAAGATACAGAAGATAACAACGATATGCAGAGTGACGGCCTTACCAATGAAGAGGCCGGCCTGGAATAAGATTTTGAATACCCTCTCAGGGAAATGTCATATATTACAATGACAATCTCTGAGGGGGATTTTTTTATGATCCGGACCATGGTTTATCACAGGAAAAAGATCCGGGTGGTTTTTGTGATCTGTGCGCTGCTTCTTCTGGGGCTTGTGGGGAGACTTCTGTATCTGATGGGAGCACAGGCTGAATATTATTCAAAAAAAGCAGATGATCTTCACGAGAGGGAACGTGACATCAAGGCTGCCAGGGGAAAAATTCTGGATATCAATGGAAATATTCTGGCAGATAACCGGACAGTCTGTACTGTATCCGTGATACACAGCCAGATTAAAGATCCGGAAAAAGTGATCCAGGTACTTGCGAAAGAACTGACCATGGATGAAGAGACCATCCGGAAAAAAGTAGAAAAAATTTCTTCTATTGAAAGAATTCGAACAAATGTGGAAAAAGCAACCGGGGATGCGATCCGTGAGTATGCACTTGCGGGAGTGAAAGTGGATGAAGATTACAAAAGATATTATCCCTGTGGTTCCCTTGCCTCCAAAGTGCTGGGATTTACAGGGGGTGACAATCAGGGAATCATTGGCCTTGAGGTGAAATATGATGAGATCCTGAAAGGCGAACCCGGGAAAATTCTCACAGTTACCGATGCACGTGGAGTGGAAATTGACGGGACCGGAGAACGGCGGAAGGAACCAGTGGCGGGAAATACACTGCGGACCAATCTGGATGTTAACATTCAGAAATATGTACAGCAGGCGGCGCTGAAAGTGATGGAGGAAAAACAGGCAGAGAGGGTGTCCATTCTTCTCATGAATCCTCAGAATGGAGAAATCTATGCCTGTGTCAATGTTCCGGAATTTGACCTGAACGATCCGTTTACGCTAAACACAGAAGAAACGTCTTCAGATAGAAAAAAGAAGCAGGATCTTCTGAACCAGATGTGGAGAAATCCCTGTCTGAACGATACTTATGAACCAGGTTCGACTTTTAAGATTATCACCATGGCAGCGGGATTGGAAGAAGGAGTTGTGTCAACGGAAGACCGTTTTTTCTGCCCGGGGTATAAAGTGGTGGAGGACCGGAGGATACACTGTGCAAAAAGAACCGGACATGGTGCACAGAACTTTGTAGAGGGTGCACAGAACTCCTGCAACCCGGTGTTTATTGAGGTGGGACTGCGGCTGGGAGTAGATAATTATTATAAATACTTTAAACAGTTCGGACTTTTGAAAAAAACAGGAATTGATCTTCCGGGAGAAGCTGGAACGATCATGCATAACCCGAAAAATATGGGAGAGGTGGAACTTGCCACCGTATCCTTTGGCCAGTCGTTTCAGATCACGCCGATCCAGCTGGCAACAACGGTCAGTGCGATCATCAATGGCGGAAACCGGATCACTCCTCATTTTGGGATCAGTGTGGAAAGCGCGGACGGAACAGAAGTGCAGACACTGGAATATCCGGTGGAAACGGGGATCGTGTCCAAAGAAACTTCACGGACAGTACGGACGATTCTGGAAACGGTAGTTTCAGAAGGTTCCGGGAAAAACGCCGGGATCGAAGGTTTCTCCATCGGGGGAAAAACAGCTACCTCTCAGACTCTGCCCAGAGGTTCCGGCAGATACATTTCTTCATTCCTGGGATTTGCACCGGCAGAAGACCCGAAAGTTCTGGCCCTGTGCATTATCCATAATCCTCAGGGCATGTATTATGGCGGAATCATTGCCGCACCGGTAGTAAGAAGTATTTTTGAAAATGTGTTGCCCTATCTTGGAATTGCGAAGACCGTCACGCAGACTCCATCCGGGGAAAACCGGGCAGATGGGGTTGATTAATGAAAGGAAAAGCCTTATACTGTTGAAGAAGTATAAAAAAACGAAAGAATTAGAGGTGTGAGGATGGAGTTTCATGTTGTGATCCCTGTGCTGATCTCATTTGCGATCAGCCTTGTATTAGGACCGATTGTTATCCCTTTTTTAAGAAGACTTAAAATGGGACAGACAGAGAGAGAGCTGGGCGTGCAGTCCCACCTGAAAAAGAACGGTACCCCGACCATGGGCGGAGTGATCTTTCTCATTGCGACAACTGTGACATCACTGTTTTATATCAGAGATTATCCGATGATCATCCCGGTACTTTTCCTGACCCTGGGATTTGGACTGATCGGATTTCTGGATGATTATCTGAAAGTAGTCCTGAAACGTTCAGATGGTCTTCTGCCATGGCAGAAAATGGCACTGCAGATTGTTGTGACAGCTGTATTTGCTTTTTATCTTGTAAATTATTCCAACGTATCCCTGACTATGAAGATCCCGTTCTGGAGCGGACATTATCTGAATCTGGGATGGTTTGCGGTTCCGGTACTGTTTTTTGCGGTTATCGGTACAGTAAACGGAGTAAACTTTACCGACGGACTTGACGGACTGGCTTCCAGTGTTACCCTGATTGTTGCAGTATTTTTTACTGTTGTTTCCCTTGGAATGAACAGTGGTGTGGAGCCGATTACCTGTGCGGTTGTAGGCAGCCTTATGGGCTTCCTTCTGTTTAATGTATATCCGGCCAAGGTATTTATGGGAGACACCGGTTCTCTGGCACTGGGCGGTTTTGTGGCTGGTGTGGCTTATGCCATGCAGATGCCGCTGTTTATTATCCTGGTGGGACTGATCTACCTTATTGAGGTACTGTCCGTTATGATCCAGGTATCCTATTTCAAGGCAACACACGGAAAAAGAATTTTCAAGATGGCGCCTATCCACCATCATTTTGAGCTTTGCGGGTGGTCCGAGACACGGGTCGTTGCAGTGTTCTCTGTTGTAACTGCCATTATGTGCCTGATCGCTCTCCTGGCATTATAAGGAGGAACAGAAAAATGGATTTAAAAGGAAAAAAAGTTCTCGTTTTCGGAGCCGGAAAAAGTGGCATTGGTGCCGCTGACCTGCTTGGAAGTGTAGAAGCACAGCCGATAATCTATGACGGAAATGAAAACCTTGATAAAGAAGCGGTTTTACATAAAACAAACGGAACATACACCCCGGAGATCTGGGCCGGTGCTTTTCCGGAAGGAGAGATGGAAAGTCTTGATCTCGTAGTGTTAAGCCCGGGAGTTCCAACAGATCTTCCACTGGTAAAGAGCTTCTACGAAAAAGGCCTTCCGGTATGGAGTGAGGTAGAACTTGCCTACCGTACAGGAAAAGGCGAGGTTCTTGCAATTACAGGAACCAACGGCAAGACAACAACAACAGCTCTCCTTGGAAAGATTATGGGAGATGCCCGTGAATCTGTATTTGTTGTAGGAAATATCGGAACTGCATATACATCAAAATCACTGGAGACGCGTGAGGATTCTGTAACCGTTGCGGAGATCAGCAGCTTCCAGCTGGAGACTATCGAGCAGTTCCGCCCGAAGGTCAGTGCGATCCTCAACATTACAGAAGATCATCTGAACCGTCATCATACCATGGAAGAATACATCCGTGTAAAAGAGCTGATTACCAAGAATCAGGGACCAGAAGATGTATGTGTCCTGAATTATGAGGATGAAGTCCTCCGTAAATTCGGTGAGAACATCGTTCCGAAGGTGGTATATTTTTCAAGCCTGCGTAAACTGGATCAGGGTATCTATCTGGACGGAGATCAGATCATTCTGAAAACAGAAAAAGAAGAGATCCCGATCGTAAAGACAGGAGAACTTAAGATCCTTGGCCGTCATAATCACGAGAATGTAATGGCTGCAGCAGCCATGGCATATTATGCGGGAGTTTCTGTGGAAAGCATCCACAAGAGCGTATGCGAGTTTGTGGCAGTTCCTCACAGAATCGAGTATGTAACAGAGAAGAACGGCGTTGCCTATTACAACGATTCCAAGGGAACCAACCCGGATGCAGCCATCAAGGGAATTCAGGCTATGAACCGTCCGACTCTTCTGATCGGCGGTGGCTATGACAAGGAATCCAGCTATGACGAGTGGATAGAATCCTTCGACGGAAAAGTCCGTTATCTTGTTCTCATTGGCCAGACAAAAGAAAAGATCAAAGCAGCGGCAGAACGTCTTGGATTTACAGACATCATCCTCTGTGAGGATCTGAAAGAAGCAGTTCAGATTTGTGCGGAAAAAGCAAATCCAGGAGATGCGGTTCTTCTTTCACCGGCCTGTGCAAGCTGGGGACAGTTTGATAACTACGAACAGCGTGGCGACATGTTCAAGGAATATGTGAAAGCACTGTAATAATCCGAAAAATACATACATAAGCTGAAATAAAGACCACTGTGGAGGCCACAGCATGAAGGCAGAACAGAAACAGACCGGAAAGACTGATACCGTTCTCTGGGTTCTGGTTCTGATCCTTGTTGTGTTTGGCCTGGGGGCGCTTTTTTCGGCAAGCGAATATAATGGCAGAGTGCGTTTTCACGACTCTGCCTATTATTTTAAGAAGCAGCTCTTTGCCACGGCACTGGGGCTGCTTGTTATGTATCTGGCATCAAGGGTGGATTACCGCATTCCTGTGAAGCTGGCACCGGGCGCATATATTCTTTCACTTTTTCTCTCTACGGCAGTGCTGCTTTTCGGACAGGAGATTAACGGGTCGAAGCGGTGGCTGAACCTTGGGCCGCTGTCATTTCAGCCATCGGAGTATTCCAAGGTTGCGGTAATCCTTTTTCTCGTATGGCAGATCAGCCGGACAAAAAGCAAGACAACGGGGTTCTGGTTTATGTGCAGGACGATGATGACCCTGCTCCCGGTAGTTGGCCTGGTAGGTTCCAATAATTTAAGTACGGCGGTGATCATTCTAGGAATCGGTGTGATGCTGATCTTTGTGGCCAATCCCAGATATCTGCAGTTTCTGGCTCTGGGAAGTGCAGGAGTTGGATTTATTGCGGTTTTTCTTGCTGCGGAAAGTTACCGCCTGGAGCGTCTGGCGATTTGGAGGGATCCGGAAAAATATGAAAAAGGATTTCAGACCATACAGGGTCTGTATGCCATAGGAAGCGGAGGGATTTTTGGCAAAGGTTTCGGGAACAGTCTGCAGAAGCTGGGATTTGTACCGGAAGCCCAGAATGATATGATTTTTTCCATTGTGTGTGAAGAGACGGGAATTCTGGGGGCTTTTCTGGTACTTTTTCTGTTTGGGCTTCTGATCTGGAGGCTTTGTATGCTGGCACTGAACTGCCGGGATCTTAAGGGGACACTTCTATGCGCCGGAATCATGGCACATATGTCGATACAGGTAGTCCTGAATGTTGCGGTTGTAACAAATACGATTCCCAATACCGGGATCACGCTGCCCTTTGTAAGTTATGGCGGAACTTCCGTTGTTTTTCTTCTGGGGGAGATGGGGCTGGCTTTAAGTGTCAGCAGTCACAGACATGGAAGAATCACATAGAATAAAAAGTAAGAGGCCCTTTTAGGAGTGGAAGACTTGAATGAGATCGATGAGATCGTCGTAACCGGAGGCAGGCCGCTGCATGGGACTGTGCGGATCCAGGGGTCAAAAAATACGGCACTTCCGGTTATGGCGGCGGCCCTTTTAAGCTCCGGGACCAGTGTACTGCGGGAGTGTCCGAAGATCACAGATGTATTTTTGATGGAAAAAATCCTCCGGGAGCTGGGCGCGGAAACCTGGTGGGAGGATCATGACCTTTATCTGGACTGCAGTCATGCGGACGGTACCGTGATACCGGAATATTTTTCCGGAAAAATGCGTTCTTCTGTGATTCTGCTGGGGGCAATGCTTGGACGGAATGGGAAAGCACGGACCGGTTATCCGGGCGGATGTGTCATTGGCAAACGTCCGGTGGATCTTCATATACAGGTTTTACAGAAGCTTGGTGCCAGAATCGTGGAAAACGGGAATGAGATTCAGGCAACCTGTGGAAAACTGAAAGGAGCGGAAGTGATTTTTCCCAAAAGCAGCGTGGGAGCCACAGAACAGGGAATTCTGGCAGCCGTTCTTGCAGAGGGAAAAACCGTTTTTACGGGATGTGCCCGCGAACCGGAAATTACCTGGCTGTGTCAGTATCTGACAGGGATGGGGGCAAAGATTGAAATTCTGGAAAATGGAAGTATCTGTATCGAAGGTGTAAAGAAACTGCATCCCGGCAGCGGGACGATTCCCCCGGACCGTATTGTTGCCGGAACCTATCTTATGGCAGCGGCGGCCACCAGAGGAGAGATCATTCTGGAAAATCCGCCGATCGATGAAATGCATGCAATCCTGGAAGTATATCGGAAAATGGGTGGACAATGTCACCGGATAGGTGGTAAACTAATAGTCAACGGAAAAAATGCAGGTTTTCCTCTTGAACTTCTGGAGACAGACGTTTATCCTGGATTTCCTACAGATCTGCAGTCTCCTGCGATGGCAGTGCTGGTCACGATTCCGGGGGTAAGCAGAATCCGTGAGAAGATTTTTGAGGACAGATATAAACTGGCGTCATGGCTCTGTTATATGGGAGCGAAGATTGAGATCCGGGATGGAATGGCTGTGGTACACGGAGGTTATCCACTTCGGGGATGCATCGTGGAAGCAGAGGAACTCCGCGGAGGTGCGGCACTTGTGATCGCGGCGCTTGCAGCAGAAGGGGTTACCAGGATCAGAGGCTGCTCTTTTATTGAAAGAGGTTATGAACATATCTGTGAAGATTTGACTGCCCTGGGCGGTCTGCTGATAAAGGACAGAGGAACTTTATGAAAAAATCAAAAAAAAATTCGCTGGCAGCAGCCGGAATGATTCTGGTTCTGCTGCTGGCAGGTGTTATTTTCTTTTTTACTTATTATCAGGTTGATGAAGTACAGGTGATGGGAAGTAGCCATTATTCTGAGAAACAGATCAAGAAGATGGTCCTTCGGGGGCCGTTGGCATCCAATTCTGTTCTGGCACCCCTTCTTTACACCAAACAGAATACAAAAGATGTTCCTTTTGTGGATGGTTATACAGTGACCAGACTTAACCGTCACACCATTTGTGTCAGTGTGAAGGAGAAGGATATTGTCGGCTGTATTCCTTATCTGGACAGTTACATTTACTTTGACAGAAATGGAGTTTTTGTGGAAGGTTCCACAGAACGCAATGAGAAGATTCCGTTTTTTGACGGAATTAAAGTAAAAAAAGTAATTCTCAATGAGAAGCTTCCTATTAAGGATGAGACTGTGATGAACACAGCGGTGGCTCTGTCTACTATTTTTTCAAAAAATGACAAGGTTCCGGATCATATTGAATTCGGAGATGACGGGCAGATCAGCCTGGTTTACGGAGATATTACGGTCAAGCTTGGAAAGGACGAGTATCTGGAAGACAAAATGACCAGGGTACTTGCCATTCTTCCGCTGATTTCCGGAAAAAAAGGAATTCTCCACGCTGAAAATGTAAATGATAATTCCAAGACCATAACACTGGAGCAGGAACAGGATGAGAATCAGAATTCCGAAGAAACCTGGACAGGCGGTTATGATGAGGAAGGAAATTACACAGGCGAGGGCGAATACGACGAAAATGGCAATTATGTAGGGCCGAAGCCTCAGAGTGATCTGGAATATGCAAAGGAAAAATGGATCGGCGGATATGACGAAGAAGGTGACTACACAGGAAGCGGTGAGTATGACGCCAACGGTAATTATGTCGGAGAAGCACCTACGGAAGAGAGTATGGCTGCCAAGGGAAACTGGAAAGGTGGATACCGTGAGGATGGCGGTTATGATGGAACCAGCGAATATGACCGTGACGGTAATTATGTAGGAACACTTGAGGATTATCTGGCATCAGAAGAAGGCAACGGAGACGGGACAGATTCTGCGAATGCAGACTCTGGAAATGCGGATTCCGAAAGCGCAGATACCGGAAGTTCCGATTCTCAGAATACGAATTCAGAGGATTCCGAAAACGGAGATTACACTTCGGATGGAAGTACGGATAATATGGATGAGGATACTGATACAGAAACGGATTACAATAGTGATTATGGTGATGGATCTGATAATTATGACGAAAATCAGGACGGAGATTACAGTGATGCGTCCGATTACCAGTGAAGATAAAAAAATCCTTTCTTATATAAATACCAGTATTTGGGCATTTTGCCAGAGATTGTTTTGCAAATGTTTCTGTTAATAGAAACAGTGCCGAAATTTAGTGAAAAAAGTATAAAAAAACAAAATTAGTGGTTGATTAATTACCGAAAAAAATATATGATATAACTATGTGTATATGTAGCTTGGAATAGATTATTACACTGAATCGGATATCAGGTAGAAATAAAGGAGGAAGTACATTGTTAGAGATAATGACGAATGAGGCTGAGTCTTCTGCGAAGATTATTGTAATTGGAGTAGGCGGCGCAGGTAATAATGCAGTAAACAGAATGGTGGAAGAGGCCATTGGAGGAGTTGAGTTTGTAGGTGTCAATACCGATAAACAGGCTCTGACACTGTGTAAAGCTCCGACTGTACTTCAGATTGGTGAGAAAATTACGAAAGGTCTTGGCGCCGGTGCACAGCCGGAAGTTGGACAGAAGGCAGCTGAGGAGAGCATTGAAGAAGTTAAGAAGATCATTGAGGGAGCTGACATGGTTTTCGTTACCTGTGGTATGGGTGGCGGAACCGGAACCGGAGCTGCTCCTGTAATCGCCGGTGCGGCGAAAGAAATGGGTATCCTGACTGTCGGTGTTGTTACCAAGCCTTTCCGTTTTGAAGCTAAGACTCGTATGAATAATGCACTTGCGGGAATCGAGAATCTGAAGAAAGCAGTTGACACTTTAATTGTCATCCCGAATGACAAGTTACTTGAGATCGTTGACAGAAGAACAACCATGCCGGAAGCACTGCGTAAGGCTGATGAGGTTCTTCAGCAGGCAGTACAGGGTATCACAGACCTGATCAATCTGCCGGCACTGATCAACCTTGACTTTGCAGACGTACAGACTGTTATGACAGACAAGGGAATCGCTCACATCGGTATCGGTGAGGCAAGAGGTGATGACAAGGCTATGGAGGCTGTACAGCAGGCGGTATCTTCTCCGCTTCTTGAGACAACCATTAAGGGCGCTACGCATGTGATCATCAATATTTCCGGAGATATTTCTCTTATGGATGCCAACGATGCGGCAAGTTATGTTCAGGAACTTACAGGTGAGGATGCGAATATTATCTTTGGTGCCATGTATGATGATTCTGTTGCAGATTATGCAAGGATTACAGTTATTGCAACAGGTCTTACAGACAATAACCTTCAGAATACACCATTTGGAAACAGAGCTTCCAATTCTGTATTCGGAGCAGCCAAGAAGACAAGCCCGTCACCGGCAAGCAGCATGAATCTTAATATGCCGAGCTTCAGTCTGCCAACTATGAATTCCACACAGTTTGGTACTAAGGCACCGACAAGCACTGTTCAGAAAAAGGACATCCAGATTCCGGATTTTCTTAAGAACAGATAATAAATGAACATAATAAAATCCGGCAGAGGATCCATCTGGAATCCTGCCGGATTTTTTGGCTTTCAGTTCAGAATATCAGCATTTACAGCTGAAAGTATCACATTTTGTATCACAGCAGCGATGTGCATTATCACCGGATACATTGATGGAAGCTGCGGTACATTTGCAGTGCTCATTGTAGGTACAGTTGTGTGCTTTGCAGTCGATGTTAATGGTTTCACATCCACAACCGGAATCAGCAGCATTTGTTGCAGAATCTTCTTTCTGATCGCGGAAACTTTCACAGGCGGTATCATCTGCATAACGTGCATCTGCGCCTTCCACATTAATGGCACCTTTGGAACAGAGAGAATCTTTGTTATAGTAGCAGTTGTGTGCGGAACATTTAAGGATTGTCATAAAAGTGTCCTCCTGATAAATATGATTTTACCGGAAACCGTCAGCTGTCGGACTTTGAACATCTGATCAATGGTCCATGTTACAGTCTGTCTTATCGGATTCCGATGTTGGATAGTATGCCCGGAAAAAGAAAAACTCATACGCACAAATAAATACATAATAATATAAAAAAACAGTTGACAAACAGAAGATACCATGGTATTCTCTTAAAGTACGTAGCGAAAAGAAAGCAGAGTTCACTCTCACCTCAGCGCTGAAGATAAGCGACTCAGGTCAATATTGCACAGTACTGCGAACGGAGAGACTATCAGTCCGCAGGTGTAATTTTGAAGTGTGGACATCTGTCTGCGCTTTTTTTGTGCAGGAAGAAATCCCGGCACAGTATTGAGAAAGAAAAAATTAATTCTATCATGTTCATGGAGGTGTACAACAATTAGCGGTTTAATGATTAACGAACAGATCAGAGACAGAGAGGTACGCTTAATTGGTCCGGACGGAGCTCAGCTTGGAATCGTGTCCGCCAGAGAAGCGATGGCGAAAGCACAGGAGGCAGGACTTGACCTTGTAAAGATTGCCCCACAGGCGAAGCCGCCAGTATGTAAGATCATTGATTACGGTAAATACCGTTACGAACTTGCAAGAAAAGAAAAAGAGGCCAGAAAAAAGCAGAAAACCATCGATGTCAAAGAAGTGCGTCTTTCCCCGAACATTGATACGAATGATTTAAAGACGAAGGTAAATGCAGCAAGAAAGTTCCTTAGCAAGGGCGACAGAGTTAAGGTTACACTTCGTTTCCGCGGAAGAGAGATGGCACATATGTCCAGCAGCAAACATGTGCTTGACGACTTCGCAGATCTTCTGTCCGATATAGCGACTGTAGAGAAGGCTCCGAAGGTAGAAGGCAGAAGCATGACAATGTTTCTGACTGAGAAACGGTAGATATCTCAGTCTTCACGGCAACAGCCGGGCAGAACGGGATGTTATATAAAATTTAGAAGTACCAAATCAAGGAGGAATTCATAATGCCAAAAATTAAAACTTGCAGAGCAGCAGCAAAGCGCTTTAAAAAAACAGGTACAGGAAAATTAGTAAGAAATAAAGCCTACAAGAGCCATATCCTTACAAAGAAATCTCAGAAGAGAAAGAGAAATCTGAGAAAATCTACTGTTGTTGATTCTACTAACGTAAAGAGCATGAAGAAAGCATTACCATATTTATAAGATAGAGAAGACGAGCAGGAGGAGAATTAAGAAATGGCAAGAATTAAAGGCGGATTAAACGCAAAGAAAAGACATAACCGTACATTAAAACTGGCAAAAGGCTACAGAGGAGCCCGTTCCAAACAGTATAGAGTAGCAAAACAGTCTGTAATGAGAGCACTTACAAGCTCCTATGCAGGAAGAAAACAGAAGAAACGTCAGTTCAGACAGCTCTGGATCGCCCGTATCAATGCAGCTGCAAGAATGAACGGACTTTCCTACAGCAAAATGATGCACGGCCTTAAAGTTGCAAACATCGACATCAACAGAAAGATGCTTGCAGAGATGGCAGTTAACGATGCAGCAGGCTTCACAGCACTTGCAGAGATCGCTAAGAAAGCAATCGCATAAGTAAAGTATTAAGAGACGAAGAAGTCCAGGGAATTTTTCCCTGGATTTTTTTGTAAAAAAATTCAGACAATTTGCTGAAAAACGACACAAGCTGTACAGCGGACAAGTGTCCGCGTTGTGCAATCAGACGAAAAACAACAGATAACTAAATTTGCCCTTGAAATAAAAAATATGCGATGCTATAATTTTACCATTAAACATTAGTAACGCGACAAAGCGCAGGAGGAGAGATTATTATGAAGAATTGGAAGAAAGTAATCGGCGTTGCATCAGCAGCAGCTATGACAGCAGCTATGATGATGCCTACATCAGTTTTTGCGGCAGATGATGAGACATTTAAGATCGGTGTGATCGGACCGATGACAGGTGATTACGCACAGTACGGTACCAACGTATACAACGCAGCCAAGATCGCAGCAGATGAGATCAACGAGAACGGCGGATTCAACGGATATAAAGTAGAGATTCTTGACGCAGGTGATGACCAGGGAGATCCGGAGAAGGCTGTTAACGCATACAATGACCTGATCGATAAAGGAATGCAGATGCTCTGTGGAACTGTAACATCCGGTTCCTGTATCGCAGTAGGAGCTGAGGCAGCTGAGGATACATTCCTCTTCACACCATCCGCAACAGCACTTGACTGTATCACAGCAGGAACAAACGAGTTCCGTATGTGCTTCACAGACCCGGCACAGGGAACCAAATCTGCTCAGTACATTTCCGAGCACAAACTTGCAACGAAAGTAGCAGTACTTTATGATTCCGCTGCTGACTACAACTCCGGTGTACATGACGCATTCGTTGCAGCAGCTGCTGATGACGGACTTGAAGTAGTTGCAGATGAGGCTTACACAACAGACAGCAACACAGACTATTCTGTACAGCTTGCAAAGATCAAGAAGAGCGGCGCTGAGCTTCTTTTCCTTCCGAACTACTATTCCGACAATGCGCTGATCCTTCAGCAGGCATCTGAGGCAGGGCTTGACATTAAATTCTTTGGTGTAGATGGCATGGATGGTATCCTCAATGTAGAGAACTTCGATAAATCCCTTGCAGAGGGTGTTATGCTTCTGACACCATTCTCCGCAACAGCTACAGATGAGAAGAGCCAGAACTTCGTAAAAGCATACGGCGATGCTCACAACGGTGAGATCCCGAACCAGTTTGCGGCAGATACATATGATGTACTTTACGCAATGCAGCTTGCAGCTGACGATGCAAAGATCACACCAGATATGGAAAATGCAGACATCAGTGCAGCAATGAGCGCATCCATGGCAAACATCGAGCTTGACGGACTTACCGGAAAAGCAAAATGGACCGAGGATGGCGAGTGTGATAAAGAGCCGAAAGCATTCGAGATCAAAGACGGTGCTTATGTAGAGATGAAATAAGTAATTTCTGTTAACGTTAGGGGTCAGGGGACGGTTGCCTTTAGTGGAAATCGTCCCCTTTTTCCCTTATCAATAAACAATTAAAAGAGGTGCGTTATGAGTTTTATATCTTATTTAAAAGACGGCATCAGTCTTGGCAGTATCTATGCGATCATCGCGCTTGGATATACCATGGTTTACGGTATTGCCAAGATGCTGAACTTCGCACACGGAGATGTTATTATGGTAGGAGCTTATATCATTCTTACCTGTATCACAAGAGGCGGTATGTCACCGATTCTTGCAGTGATTCTTTCCGTTGTGATCTGTACACTGCTTGGTGTTGTCATTGAGAAGGTAGCTTACAGTCCGCTTAGAAAAGCTTCCTCAAACCTGGCCGTTCTGATCACGGCTATCGGTGTCAGTTATCTGCTTCAGAACCTGGCACTTCTGATCTTTGGCGCAGATGCCAAGAGTTTCGTAGCTGTTATCAAAGTTCCGTCCATCACACTGTTTGACGGTGAGCTTACCATCAAGGGAATCACCATTGTCACAATCCTTGCATGTATCATTATCATGGTGGGACTTTCCCTCTTTGTTAAAAAGACAAAACCCGGACGTGCCATGCAGGCTGTTTCCGAGGACAGAGATGCGGCACAGCTGATGGGAGTTAACGTCAATGCGACAATTTCCCTCACATTTGCCATCGGTTCCGGACTTGCAGCGATCGCAGGCCTTCTGCTCTGTCAGACTTATCCGACCCTGACTCCATACACAGGAGCCATGCCTGGTATCAAAGCTTTCGTAGCTGCGGTATTTGGTGGAATCGGTTCTATTCCCGGCGCCATGGTAGGCGGTATCCTTCTGGGAATCATTGAGATTTTCGGTAAAGCCTATATTTCTTCCCAGGTTGCAGATGCCATCGTATTTGCAGTCCTGATCGTCGTGCTTCTTGTAAAACCGACCGGATTGTTCGGCAAGAACATCCAGGAGAAAGTGTAAGGTGGCCGATATGAAGAATATGAAAAATAAAACAACAAAAAACAATATGATCAACTACGGAATCGTCATTGTACTCTTTGTGATCGTACAGGCGCTTTCTTCAACTGGAAATCTTTCCAGACTTCTGATGGGACTTCTTGTTCCACTTTGTGTTTATACCATTGCGTCAGTTTCCCTGAACCTGGTAGTCGGTTTTTCCGGTGAGCTGAGCCTTGGACATGCGGGCTTCATGTGCGTGGGAGCTTTTTCCAGTGCCCTGTTTTCACAGGTTGCTGCAGACTCCATTCCGCAGGTTCCTCGCTTTATCCTTGCAATCCTTGTAGGTGCGGCAGTTGCAGCACTGTTCGGTGTGATCATCGGTATTCCGGTACTTCGTCTCCGCGGTGACTACCTGGCTATTGTTACACTGGCTTTTGGTGAGATCATCAAGAACCTGATCAATGTACTTTACATTGGCGTGGATGACAAAGGACTTCACGTTGCAACCAGTGCAGCCGGTCTTCATCTGGAAGCCGGCGGAAAGCAGATTCTCAAAGGTGCCCTTGGTATTTCGGGAACAGCAACTCTTTATAAAGATATCAAGAATTACTTTTTCCTGATCGGCGTGATCCTGCTTCTTCTCACATTGTTTATTGTACAGAACCTTGTAAACTCCAGAAGCGGACGTGCTATTATGTCAACCAGGGACAACCGTATTGCATCGGAGTCTGTAGGAATCAATATCACCAGATATAAGCTGCTGGCATTTACCATTTCTGCAGCCCTTGCAGGAGTTGCAGGTGTGCTGTATGCACATAACCTTTCTCTTCTTAAGGTTTCTGTATTCGATTACAATATGTCCATCCTGGTACTTGTGTATGTAGTGCTTGGAGGAATCGGAAATATCAGAGGATCTATCATTGCAACAATTATCCTCTATGCACTGCCTGAGCTTCTCCGTGGATTCGCAAACTACCGTATGCTGATCTACGCAATCGTGCTGATCATCATGATGCTCTTTAACTGGGCACCTGCAGCAAGAGACTGGAGAGCGCGCATGGTAGAGAAATTTAAAGGCAAAAAAGCGAAAAAGGAGGTGGCCTGATCATGGCAATGCTGGAAGTAAATAATCTGTCTATCCAGTTCGGCGGTCTTCGTGCTGTTGACGGCTTTAACATGACCATTGAGAAAGGACAGCTCTATGGACTGATCGGACCGAACGGTGCCGGTAAGACAACGGTGTTCAACCTTCTCACAGGCGTATACAAGCCAACAGAGGGAATCATTAAACTGGACGGCCAGGACATTACAGGAAAAAGCACCATCGAGATCAACAAGGCCGGAATCGCAAGAACTTTCCAGAATATCCGTCTTTTCAAGGATATGCCGGTTCTTGACAATGTAAAAGTAGGACTTCACAATCATCATCCATACTCCACACTGACCGGAATCTTAAGACTGCCGAAATATTATAAGGTAGAAAAAGAGATGAACGAACGTGCCATGGAGATCCTGAAGGTCTTTGACCTGGATAAGGAAGCAGACACTCTGGCAGGCAACCTGCCTTATGGTAAACAGCGTAAGCTGGAGATCGCCAGAGCCCTTGCCACAGATCCGAAGCTTCTTCTTCTGGATGAGCCGGCAGCCGGCATGAACCCAAATGAGACGCAGGAGCTGATGGATACCATCCGTTTTGTGCGGGAGCATTTTGATATGACAGTCCTTCTGATCGAGCATGACATGAAACTGGTCGGTGGTATCTGTGAGGAACTGACGGTTCTGAATTTCGGTCAGGTACTGATCCAGGGTGAGACATCTGCAGTACTGAAAGACCCGACTGTTATCACTGCATATCTGGGAGAGTAAGGAGGAACGAGACAATGGCAATGTTGGAAGTAAAGGACCTCCAGGTCTACTATGGTGTGATCCAGGCCCTGAAGGGAATTTCTTTTCATGTAAATCAGGGAGAGGTTATTGCGCTGATCGGTGCCAACGGTGCCGGAAAGACAACCACACTTCAGACACTTACCGGAATTCTTTCTCCGAAGTCCGGAAGCATTGTGTTTGAGGGAAAAGACCTCACAAGAACACCGGCCCATAAGATCGTAGAGATGGGTATGGCACACGTTCCGGAAGGAAGACGAGTATTTGCGGATATGTCCGTTTATGAGAATCTTCTTCTTGGAGCTTATACAAGAAAGGACAAGGCGGAGATCGCAGAGAGCCTTACCAGTGTATACAAGAGATTCCCGCGTCTGGAAGAACGTAAAGGACAGCGTGCCGGAACACTTTCCGGTGGTGAGCAGCAGATGCTTGCCATGGGCCGTGCGCTGATGAGCAAACCGAGGATCATTCTGATGGATGAGCCGTCCATGGGTCTGTCACCGATCTTTGTAAATGAGATCTTTGATATCATCCGTGAGGTAAGCGAGAGCGGCACAACCGTACTTCTTGTTGAGCAGAATGCGAAGAAAGCACTTTCCATTGCGGACCGTGCTTACGTTCTTGAGACAGGAAGCATCACCATGGACGGAAAGGCCGAGGATCTTCTGAACGATGAAGCGGTTCAGAAGGCATATCTTGGAGAGTAGGAGGAAAGACATGGATAATTTCGTAATTACCATTGCAAGACAGTATGGAAGTGGCGGACGTACCATCGGAGAGGAGCTTGCAAAGAAATTAGGGATTTCTTACTATGACAAGGATATCATCCGCATGGCATCCGAGGAGAGTGGCATTCATGAGCAGCTTTTTGGAAGGGCAGATGAAAATGTCAGCACAAAGCAGAGATTTTTTGCAAAGTCCGGAATCTACAAGGGTGAGCTGATCCCGCCTCAGAGCAAGGATTTCACATCCGATGAGAACCTGTTCAATTATCAGGCAAAAATCATCCGCCAGCTGGCAGAGACAGAGTCCTGTGTGATCATCGGACGTTGTGCAAACATGATCCTGAAAGACTATTCCAATGTTCTCCGTGTGTTTGTTTACGGAGACTGGGATTTCCGTATCCGCGAGGCAAGCAAGAAGCTCAGCGGAACCACAAAGGACATTGAGAAATTCATGCATAAAGATGACAAGCGCAAGGAAGATTTCTGCAAACGTTTCATGGGAGTTGACTGGGCAGATATGACGAAATACAATCTGTGCCTGGATAACGGTACCCTTGGCTATAAAAAATGCGTGGAAGAGATCGAGAGTGCACTTGAGATCCTGAAGAAATAAAAAGAAATTGCAGAGAATATTCCTCGGGGAAAGAACAGTAAGAAGTCTTTTCCCGGGGATTTTTTCATATATTGTGGAAAAGTATGTTTGATCCGGCGGGAGATATGGATAAGCGAAAAAAATATTTCCGGGCAGTGACAGTGGCGCTGCTGCTGATCGCGTTCAGTGGATATGGAAAAATTTCAGACCGTGCGTTTCGGATGCAGGTGGTCAGGATGATCGCCGGTGAGGGGATGATCCGGCTGGTGGAGGCGCAGTATGTGGGAAAAAGCAGTGGGCGGGAAAATAGGAGTTATGAGGAGGCAGAACAAAAAGCAGGAAATATTGGCAGTGTTCAGAAAAAATATGGACAAAAAGCAGCAGACCCGGTGGCGGAAACTTTGTCTGACAGGAAGGACAATGAGGACCGTCCCAGGGCAGCACTCACCTTTGACGATGGCCCCCATGCAACATATACACCCTTGCTTCTGGATGGCCTGCATAAGCGTGGAATTCATGCCACATTTTTTCTTATGGGAAAAAATATCGAGGGAAAAGAAGAAATCGTAAAACAGATGCAGAAAGACGGTCATCTCATCGGCAATCACACCTACGACCATGTACAGCTGGATAAGCTGCCCGGTGACCAGGCCTGCCAGCAGATTTTAAAGACAAATAATGAGATCTATGAGATCACAGGAGAATATCCTTTGTATCTTCGTCCGCCTTATGGAGCCTGGCCCAAAAATCTGGAACTCTGTGTGACCATGCTGCCGGTATTCTGGGATGTGGACACCCTGGACTGGAAATCAAAAAACGTCCAGTCTGTGGAGAATATTGTAAAAAGAGAAGTGAAGGATGGCTCCATTATTCTGATGCATGACAGTTTTCCCACTTCTGTGGAGGCAGCTCTGGAGATCGCGGATATGCTTATGGAAGCGGGGTATGACCTGGTGACAGCGGATCAGCTGCTGGTGACGTAAACAGTAACGGAACATCCTCTTTGCCGCAGAGCAGAAACAATTGCTTTTTTGTGTGCAAACAGGTAAAATTATAAAAATAAGAATCGATCAGCTGCCGGAGCAGAACCGGCGGCAGTTTTTTACAGAAATTACAGGAGTGAAAACCATGGACTTATTTGAATATGCAAAATCAAAAACTCTGGACCAGGAGTCTCCCCTCGCATCCAGACTGCGTCCGCGAACACTGGATGAGGTGGTAGGGCAGCAGCATATCGTCGGAAAAGACAAATTGCTGTATCGTGCCATTAAGGCAGATAAGCTGACATCTGTTATCTTTTACGGCCCTCCGGGAACCGGAAAGACTACCCTTGCAAAAGTCATTGCCAATACTACAAGCGCCAGTTTTACCCAGATCAATGCAACCGTAGCGGGCAAGAAAGATATGGAAGCAGTTGTAAAACAGGCTCAGGATGATCTTGGCATGTATGGGAAAAAGACCATTCTGTTCATTGATGAGATCCATCGTTTCAACAAGGGACAGCAGGATTATCTTCTTCCTTTTGTGGAGGATGGAACGATCATTCTGATCGGAGCTACAACGGAGAATCCATATTTTGAGGTAAACGGAGCGCTTCTTTCAAGATCCATCATTTTTGAGCTGAAAGCTCTGGAAATACCGGAAATAAAAGAACTGATCCTGCGTGCAGTTAATGATCCGGAACGTGGAATGGGAAGCTACGGTGCGGTGATCGAGAAGGATGCCCTGGAATTTCTGGCAGATATGGCAGGAGGAGACGCCAGAAGCGCCTTAAACGCCGTAGAACTGGGAATTCTCACCACACCCCGTGATTCGGACGGTAAGATCCATCTGACCCTTGAGGTGGCTTCTGAGTGCATTCAGAAGCGTGTTGTACGTTATGACAAGAATGGAGATAACCATTACGATATTATTTCTGCCTTTATTAAGAGTATGCGGGGCTCAGACCCGGATGCGGCAGTTTATTATCTGGCAAAAATGCTTTATGCAGGAGAAGATGTGAAATTTATTGCAAGAAGGATCATGATCCTGGCCTCTGAAGATATCGGAAATGCGGATCCTCAGGCACTCTGTGTGGCAACGGCAGCAGCGCAGGCAGTGGAACGTGTGGGAATGCCGGAATCCCAGATCATTCTTTCGCAGGCAGTAACATACATGGCCTGTGCGCCCAAGAGCAATTCTGCAGTAAATGCCATACAGGAAGCCATGCGCTGCGTGAAGGCGAAGAAGACAACCGTTCCGGTGCATCTGCAGGATGCCCATTATGGTGGCCACGAAAGTCTGGGTCATGGTATCGGATATAAATATGCCCATGATTATCCGAATCACTATGTAAAACAGCAGTATCTGCCATCAGAAATCGAAGGAGAACATTTTTACGAGCTCAGTGATATGGGATATGAAAAGAAACTGAAAGAGCATATGAAGAAGATCCACGAAGAAGCGGAATAAGAGAATCTATGTGAGAATGAAAATGGAGGAGCTTTTCAGAGAAGCTCCTCCATTATTTTGTCGTAGACGTTCTGATATTTATAAGGCCAGCTTTCACATACGGACTGGGCCGCAGCAAGATTGGGAACTTTGATGCTGAGATCAACAATACTGACACCGCCTTCGATAATCCGCAGGCGGACAGAGTAACTGCCCTCCTTGGTGGGGTAATAATCCGCAGGAGTGAGAAGATGTTCCTCAATTTTGCAGTGCAGGGAATTGAGATATTCCTCGACTTCTTTCTTAATGTCAGAAGAGAGTTCTCTGGAAAAATATTTCAGCGTATTTTTTCCTTCTTCAGTCAGTCGGTAATACGTGCGGTTGGACTGGGAAGACATTTCCACAAGATCTGCCTCCACCAGTTCGGAAACAGCCTGCTGAAGCTGAAAATAATTGGTATATTTCCGGTCCAGGATAAAATCTGTGATCTGTGAGTTAGTGAGATCCCCTTCGGAATTCTGAAGCATGTATAAAATGATAAGTTTGTAGGTTGTAAAAGGTGATGCCATAAGAATCCTCCTTTTTACTGGCTTTTTGAAAGAACCTCAAGGGCTTTTCCCTGAAAACTTTCTTTTTCTTTCATCCGGTGATGAAGAAGATTTAAAACTTCACGTTTGCGGCTGGCCCATAAAGGTGCGATCAGCAGATCTTTCGGGCCGTCCCCTGTTACACGGTGGATCACGATATCCGGTCTGAGATGTTCCAGACAGTCAATGACAAGGTTCAGATACTCGTCCCGTTCATAAGTGCGGAAAAGACCGGCTTCATGATCAGCGGCAAGATCTGTACCACGCAGTACATGAAGAAGCTGCAGCTTGATCCCCTGGATATCCATGGCGTTCAGATAAGCCATTGTTTCCAGGATATCCTTCCTGCTTTCGCCGGGAAGCCCCAGGATGGTGTGGACGATCACTTCGATGCCGCCTGCGCGGAGATTTTTTACTGCGGTATCAAAACAGGACAGTGGATAGCCGCGCCGTATATATCTGGCGGTATCTTCATGGATAGTCTGGAGTCCCAGCTCCACCCACACCGGTTTGATCTGGTTCAGGGAATAAAGAAGCTCCAGTACATCATCTCCCAGACAGTCCGGTCTGGTACCAATGGACAGTGCCACGATATCCGGATGGGAGATGGCTTCTGTGAAGATCTTACGCAGGTGTTCCACAGGAGCGTATGTGTTTGTATATGCCTGAAAATAGGCGATATATTTATGAATCGGGCGTTTGGAAGAGAGACTTTTGATCTGTGTGTTGATCTGCTCTGTAATGGAAAGAGCGGCGTTTGCTGCAAAATCTCCGCTTCCGCCCTGGCTGCAGAAGATGCAGCCTTTTTTGCCCAGGGTGCCGTCACGGTTGGGACAGGACATGCCGCCGTTTAATGCAACCCGGTAGACCTTTTCGCCGTATCGCTCCCGGAGCATATAGTCCAGAGAGTGGTAAGGCTTGTCGTTCCAGCGTTTCATTATGCCTCTTTCAGTTCGTTTTTCTCTTCGTCGTTTTCGTCGTTTTCATCTTTCGGTATATAGTTATCGAAGATCTTTACAAAGATCTTTGATTTCCAGTAGGCCAACGTGGAAAATCCCATCAGAATAAAAAGCATGATCAGGATGGATGTAAACTGTGCGTAGCTCACATAAGCAAAAAGCCACATCAGAAGGAGCGGAGACGCAGAGATCACAAGCATCAAAAGTGTCAGCGGAAGATGGCGGACGGACATCAGGAATGCATTTACAAAGGTATTTTTGACGGAATTAAAAAATTTGGCAAGGATCGGATAAATGTACAGAAGGATCATAGCATAGATCAGGGCAAATGCGATAAATAAACTGAAAAGTCCCTTGTACATGGCTCCGCTTCCGGCTTTGGCGATCCGAAGATCGATAAACAGAACAGCAGCGGTGAGGAGCATGATGATATTGATGATGGTCGCCTGTTTGAAGTTCTGTTTGAATGAGCGGAAAAAGCTGCGGGCAATATAAGATTCTTCGTCTCTTGCCATCTTCAGTGTGACATAGTAGAGAGCTGTTATGGAGGCGCCTGCGGTGACAACCGGAATACAGCAGAGGATGCACAGAAAATTCAGAAGAAGCAGGTCTGCTACGCGTCCCATGAACACGAAGAATTTGTTGTCCATGTTGAAAAAACGATTCATTTGATAAGTCTCCTTTTCTTTTGGATATTATTTTAAGTATACCCAATCACAGCAGAAAAAGCAAATCCCAAATGTTTTCCGGGGCAATGGAAATGGGAAAATCATGTGTCCGCCATAGAAAGACAAAATAGCGAAATAGTTTATTAAATTTCCTTAAAAGGCTTGCCTATCACGATTTAGAGTGTTAAAATATCAGTATTGTATCAGACGAAAATTATGTATTTTAAAGGAGCGTAACAATGAGCAAAAAAATCAGGACGGAGGCTGTGGATCATCTGTTTGAAGCGATCCTATGCCTGAGGGACAAGGAAGAGTGTTATACATTTTTTGAGGATGTTTGCACCATCAATGAGCTGCTTTCTTTATCTCAGCGCTTCGAGGTAGCCAAGATGCTTACCGATAAGCGTACATACCTTGATATTTCCGAGAAGACAGGAGCTTCCACAGCTACGATCAGCCGTGTGAACCGTTCCCTGAACTATGGAAATGATGGTTATGAGATGGTATTTGCACGTATGAAGAAGAATAACGAAGAGCAGGGTGGCGAAGCAGAATAGGACTTATGCCCATGCCGTGAATGATAACGGATAATGCTATAACGTAAAAAGAGACAGGCGATCATGCGTCTGTCTCTTTTCTTCATGCGCCTGGCGGCACACGTTTCCGACCGGATGTAAGAGCCGGATATTATTTGCCTTTTTTTGAGGAATCGGTATCTTTTGGAGAATTCATGTGGTCGATCATATTTTCGATGATCATTTTTTTCATGTATACGTCGAAGCTCAGCAGGCAGATAAAAGAAAACTGATGAAGGAATTCCTTATCTTCCGGATCAGCATCTTCGAATATTTCTCCGGCGCTTTTGAACCGGCGCATGAGATCTTTTTCCAGGTAACGGATCTGAGTCTGTTCCATACTGAAAACTTCCTGATAGATATAAGTCATATCTTTCTCAGTCATGGATTTGAAATATTTATCCGTGATCGGCCCGAGAAGAGTCTGGATGTCACTGATGGAGAGAATATTCTTAAAATAGTAAATAAAGATCAGCATCAGCAGATGTTCCCGGGAGTAGCGTTTCTTCTCCGGCGGGGGGAGAAGCTTATTCTTGGCGTAGTTGTTGATCATGGTCTTGGTCAGGATCTTGTCATCCTCGTGACGTTTGGTGGAAGCGAGATTTTCTTCCATGAAAGTAGTGACCTGATCCATGTAAAGATCGATGTTTGGGATTTCATCTGGTTTTATATAATCAAGCTCAGCAATTTTCGCAAAAATGCTGCTCATCATCTCTTTTTCGTTTCTTGTCATCACATTATCACCTCTGCTCCCTATTATATAGTTTTAAATACTACTTGTAAAGAAACTTTTTTCCGGGAAAATGAGAAAGTAAGGTTGTGGCTTTACCGGAAAGAAAAGACATGGTAGTATATAAAGATACTGTTGATATGGAAAAAGAAATGGAGATCAAAATGAGTATACAGGATGCTTTGGACACATTGAATCCCATGCAGCGGGAAGCTGCTGTACATACAGAGGGGCCGCTTCTGATTCTTGCAGGAGCCGGTTCCGGAAAAACAAGAGTGCTGACTCACAGGATTGCCTATTTAATGGAGGAAAAGGGCGTCAATCCCTGGAATATCCTGGCGATCACCTTTACCAACAAGGCTGCCAGTGAGATGCGGGAACGTGTAAATAAAATTGCGGGAATGGGCGCAGAGAGCGTATGGGTTTCCACCTTCCATTCCGCATGCGTGAGGATTTTACGCAGACATATTGAAGTGCTGGGATTTAGCAGTAATTTTACCATCTATGATACCGACGACCAGAAGACAGTCATGAGGGAAATCTTCCGGAAATTCAGTATCAATACAAAAATTTATAAAGAACGCGCTGTTCTTGCGGAGATTTCCCATGCCAAGGATGAGCTGATCACGCCGGAAGAGATGGAGCTGAATGCGGGAAGTGATCCGGATGCACGGAAGATTGCAGGCATGTATAAGGAATACCAGTCCATCCTCCGGGGAAACAACGCCCTGGATTTTGATGACCTGATCGTGAAAACCGTGGAGCTTTTCCAACACAATCCGGATATCCTGGATTATTATCAGGAACGTTTCCGGTATATTATGGTGGATGAGTATCAGGATACTAACACCGCACAGTTTAAATTCGTAAGTCTTCTTGCGGAAAAATACAAGAATCTCTGCGTAGTTGGCGATGATGACCAGTCTATTTATCGTTTCCGTGGAGCAAATATCGGGAACATCCTGGGCTTTGAGAAGGTTTTCACTGAGGCGAAGGTGGTACGGCTGGAGCAGAATTACCGTTCTACACAGAATATCCTGAACGCAGCCAACGAGGTAATTGCCAACAATACAGAACGTAAAGAAAAACGACTCTGGACAGAGAACGAAGAGGGTGATAAAGTTCATTTCCGGCAGTTTAACAACGGATTTGAGGAAGCGGAGTATGTTGCGGGAGAGATCATTCAGGGACGGCGTAACGGGAAATTCCAGTATAAGGACTGTGCGGTACTTTACCGGACCAATGCCCAGTCACGTCTCTTTGAAGAAAAATTTCTCCTGGCAAATGTGCCGTATAAGATTGTGGGCGGTGTAAACTTTTATGCCCGCAAAGAGATCAAGGATCTGTTAAGCTATCTGAAGACGATTGACAATGCCAGTGATGATCTGGCTGTGCGCAGGATCTTAAATGTACCGAAGAGAGGAATCGGAGCTACCAGCATCGGCCGGGTCCAGGATTATGCGGATATTATGAACCTGAGCTTTTATGATGCCCTCCGTGTGGTGGAGGAAGTACCGTCCATTGGCCGGGCAGCAGGAAAGATCAATGATTTTGTATCTTTTATCCAGGGACTTAAGAGTAAGGCAGAGGCTTATACAGTCCGTGAAACGCTGGAAGAAGTGATCGAACTGACCGGTTATGTGAAAGAGCTGGAAGCAGAAAAAACAGAAGAAGCTCAGGCAAGGATCGAGAATATCGATGAGCTGATCTCCAAGACCGAATCTTTCCAGGAAGCCATGGAAGAGGCAGGACAGCCGGCAACACTTTCCGCATTTCTGGAAGAGATCGCACTGGTGGCAGATATTGATTCCGTTGATCCGGATCAGGATTATGTGCTTCTTATGACCCTTCACAGTGCCAAGGGCCTGGAATTTCCCAATGTATTTATGGCAGGTATGGAGGACGGAGTATTTCCGGGATACGCCTCCATCTGGTCCGGAGACCCGTCGGATATTGAAGAAGAGCGAAGACTCTGTTATGTGGGGATCACACGTGCCATGAAGGAACTGACATTAACCTGTGCAAAACAGCGTATGATCCGTGGAGAGACCCAGTACAACCGCGTATCACGCTTTGTAAGGGAAATTCCAAGAGAATTGGTGGATCTTGGACATACGATTCAGGAGAAAAAGCCCAAGGTGGATAACATCGTATCTCCGAAGAGCGCCTATGCACAGATGAAGATGAATTTCCAGGCAAAGACCAGCCTCCAGAAAAAAGACTTTACGGTCAGCAAGGCAGCAAGCCTGGATTACGGTGTCGGTGATACGGTACGCCATGTGAAATTCGGTGTCGGTATCGTAAAAAATATTGTAGATGGCGGCAGGGATTACGAGGTAACGGTCGACTTTGACAAAGTCGGAGTGAAAAAAATGTTCGCAGGTTTTGCCAAGCTGAAAAAGATCTGATCGGAAGCAATATGAAGGCAAGAATGTTCCTGTGAAAATTTGCGTAAGTTATGGTAAAACCAGACATATGGTGGTATAATAAGAACACTTAAGAGATATTAGTACAGTGAAACTACTGTGCTACGGGTTTACTGTCAGACAGTACAGCCGAATAGAAAGAAAGGATGGTGCAGTGTTATGAATTTAAATACAACAAAGCTTGAAGAACTGCTTGCGACACTGAAGAAAAAAGAAGAAGAGAAAGATAAGAACACAGTCCTTTGGGTACTGGCGATCATCGGTGCGGTTGCAGCTGTTGCAGGAATCGCATTTGCAGTATACCGTTTCTTCGCTCCGTATTATCTGGAGGATTTCGAAGAAGATTTTGATGATGACTTCGATGATTATTTTGAGGACGAGGAAGAGTAAGATATTCCTGTGATGCAGATGATTGGAGCCCCGGCGCGATACCGGGGCTTGATTTTTGAACACAGATTGTGAAGTGATTACAGAAAGAGGATCTATGAAAAAAGGTGAAATTTACGAAGGTGTTATAGAGAAAGTGGAATTCCCAAACAAAGGTTGTGTGTGGGTGGATGACCAGAAAGTCATTGTAAAAAACGGAATTCCAGGACAGAAGGTCCGTTTTATGATCAATAAGAAACGTTCCGGGCGGGTAGAGGGACGTCTTTTAGAAGTTCTGGAGAAATCTCCTCTTGAGACACGAGAACCGGCCTGTCAGGAGTTCCCGGCCTGTGGCGGCTGCATGTATCAGACCATGAGCTATGAGGCGCAGAAAGAGATGAAAGAGCGTCAGGTGAGAGAGCTTTTGGACGGAGCGGTAAAAGAAAGCCTGGCTAAGATCGGGAAGAACAGTGATGAGACAGAAGAAGCCTGGAACACAGAGAATTTATATCACTGGGATGGAATCTATGGCAGTCCCATTGAGTTTGGATATCGTAATAAGATGGAGTTTTCCTTTGGCGATGAGTATAAGGATGGTCCGCTGTCCCTTGGACTTCATAAGAAGGGCAGCACTTACGATATCCTGAATACAGATGACTGTAAGCTGGTGCATCCGGATATGACGAAAATCCTTGCCTGTGTGCGGGAGTTTTTCCTGGAACGAAATGCCAGTTTTTATAAGAAGCTTCAGCATGTGGGATATCTCCGACATCTGCTTCTTCGAAGAGGTGTCACAAGCGGCGAGATCCTTGTCCATGTGGTGACCACCACCCAGGAAGAGTATGATCTGGAACCACTGAAAGAACAGCTCCTTGCACTTCCCCTGGAAGGTAAGATCGTGGGAATCATGCACATTTTAAATGATTCTCTGTCCGATGTGGTACAGAGCGATGAGACGAAGATTCTTTACGGAAAGGATTATTTCTACGAAGAACTTCTTGGGCTGAAATTTAAGATCAGCACGTTTTCCTTCTTCCAGCCAAATTCCCTGGCTGCGGAGATCCTGTATTCAAAAGTCCGTGAATATGTGGGGGATACCAGAGATAAAGTAGTGTTTGACCTTTACAGCGGCACCGGCACCATAGCCCAGCTTGCGGCATCTGTTGCCAGTGAGGTGATCGGTGTGGAGATTGTGGAAGATGCGGTAAAAGCTGCCAGAGAAAACGCAGCACGAAATGGCATCAGCAACTGCCGCTTTATAGCCGGAGATGTGCTGAAAGTGCTGGATGAAGTGCCGGAGAAACCGGATATGATCATTCTGGATCCGCCAAGAGACGGCGTTCACCCGAAAGCCCTTCCGAAGATTCTGGCTTATGGGGTGGACCAGATCGTATACATTTCCTGCAAGGTTACAAGCCTTGTAAGAGACCTTCCGGCATTTTATGAAGCAGGGTATCAGATGACCAACGCCTGTGCAGTGGATCAGTTCTGTCAGGGGGTTCATGTGGAGACGATTGTTCTTTTGTCCCAACATTGAGACAAGAGTACTTGTCTCGATGAACGCGGTAGTCGGTAAATCGAGATGCAAGCATCTCGGCTTGCCTCGTTGCTCGCGCAAAAACCAGATGACACGATAGAGAGCGACTTAGATGAGCTGGATGCAACCAGTGCTGAGTTGAAAGCTCGTGATTAGAGGGAATGTGTCAGATTGGTAAATGGTATTCGTAATATGGCAGAAGAGATTGTGTTAAAAGAATTGGTGTTCTAAAGCGTGGAAAGCTCCTTCGGGAGCTTTTTGCTGTTTATAAGATAAATTCTGTCGGAGATTTATTATAAAACATTGCTTTACAAGAAGAATAAAAAAGCATATAATTCTTTTATAATATATTTAATAAAAGAGGGTAAGAAAACGGAAAATAAAGATAAAAAAAATATAACAAGAAAAAGAATAATTAATTATGTGCTGAACAATCATGTTACATCCAAGGCGGGAATCGCAAAAGATTTAAATTTGAGTATGCCGACTGTGTTAGCAAATGTGAATGACTTGTTAGAAAAAATGGTGTTGGAAGAAACTGGGGAATATGCTTCGACCGGTGGAAGAAAGGCAAAAAGTATAGGGATTAATAAGTCATACTGTCATGCAATGGGAATTTTGATTACAGCGAATCATATAGAAATGGTATTAGTAAATCTTGGAGATGAGATTATAAAAAAAGATCGCATCCG